>VFQP010000187.1_pt1 | contig 165730 bp, 156 predicted proteins | sample 3512351 | NCBI WGS metagenome assembly VFQP01 (sample SAMN10412372, study PRJNA504923) | tailings metagenome | isolation source: Relicate 1 Philex TSF1 revegetated site | place: Philippines: Tuba, Benguet | collected 2017-08-29 | reverse complement strand
GATCGGACGATAAGGCGTCCTCGTGTCGCGTTGATTTCGGTAGACTGCGAACTCTATCGAGAACACGCCATGGCGCCCGCCCATGATTTCTCGCACGGCCGCCTTCATGGCCTCCTTGTCGAAGAACCACTGCCCGACCGATGTATGCCAATCGGCGGTCAATATTGTCACCTTCTGGGCATTCTTCTCGCCCGCCAGCACCGGCGCGAGAAGATCGTCCAGGATGGGCCGCATCAGCAACGGCGCGGCTGGGTTCACATAGCATCCATCACCGGCCCGATGGATATCAAGCGCCGGCCGGCCAAGGCTCCAAGGGCCCCGCTTCAGATTGAGTTCCAGAGCGCGCTCCAGCCTTTGGATTGTGTTCCGAGCATCCCTCAATGCCAGAACCGGATTGTGATAGGAACGGCCCTTTCCGGGGTAGAGTTGATAATCCTCATTAACATGATGCTCTTCCGGCCCAACATCGTCCTCAATATCAGAGTGGTCGGAGATATCACTTATTTCCAAATCATCTGATGAATCATCCGGCGGGCAATCAAAACTATTGTCGCGGGGCAGCAAACCATCCCCTCTTAGACTCCAGCCCGGCTCTCGAGGGTTATAACGTTTGTGCAATCGAAAGTTCCTGCTCATGCTCTCAATTAGCAATTCTGCCGATAAAGTTTACGCAACATGGTGCGCACACAAGCATCTGACAGAATCGCCCCTCCTTTCTGAAAAAGTGCATTCGGCGCTTCGCGCGCATAAGCGCTTGCTAGATTCCATTCGGATCGCGGAGGAAATCCGCTTCATATGACAGAATCTCCTCGCGCCGATAGCGGACGATTCCATTCCGAAATTTAATGTACTTCGGACCCTCGCCCATGGAGCGCCAGTTCTGGAGGGTTTTGACTGAAACGCCCCACCATTCTGAAAGAGTCTTCTCGTCGAAGCGGGCAGGTAGACCAGTTCCATTTGTGGGTGGAACCGCACGGCCCGGATTGTGCGAATCATCCACTTTCAAAACGGAATGAATTGATGATTTCGTCGTCATGCCGACACCTATCTGTTGATGACGACATCCCTTTACAAATACGAAAAGTCGCTACTTCTTGAGCCAAATCTTCCCATTATTTTTCATATTGAAAAATATTCCTGAGCGAATTATTCTGCCAAATCTTCACATTGAAAGATGCGCCAAATGGCTGAAAAAGAATCCTATAAAGAAATTTCCGAAATGAAAAACCGGATTGAAAAAATCCTTGCCGGACAGACCGACCACTTCGATTGGAGATGGGTGCCGCGGGAAGCCCATGGACGCCGCGGCAGCATGGAATACAAGAAGCGGGCCCTGGTGATGGCGCTCGATTTTCTCAATCGTGCTGACAAGGACAAACAATTACGCTCCGCCCTTGATAAGAAGACGCGGGGTGCCGAATATGCCGTTCGGGAGAACGCGGTTCCGCAGGTCAGCATCATCCGGCTATTATTTCCGGCGCAATCGGGCCCGACTGAATATCGGCTCGGCTGTGCTCTGAATTTTTCCCGAGACAAGAAATTTGCACCGAAACAATTCTACGCGGACATGGAAAAGCGAGGTGGATATACCGGGTATGTCGACGCCCTCAAGGGGAGTAAAAAATCCGAAGCGAAGAGCGCCAAGGCCCTCAAGGCGGCCAGCGAGATCAAGCAGGCTCTTCAAAAAGGAGGCGCCGAACAAACGAGTGAAGGTTCCGGCTTGCACATCGGGCGGGGCAAATGGCTGGTCGCTCTTGGACGCCGGAAGAAATCAAACGGCTTAATTGAATATTACAGCTTCCGGGCCATAAGCGATGCCTCTCTCCTGAAGCTGGTCAAGCTCTTCCCGGAACTGAAGGCAGACTAATCGGAAAGCAGTTTGTGATATCGCTTCAGGGTCGACCACAGCCAATCGGTCTCGAAGGCAGCCGGGGGTGCAGTCGGTGCGATTTCAATTCGCCTGCTGAATACGGCGATGCAGCGATGGGCCGGATTGTGGCGCGAGACATAGAGTATGCCGTCCGGCTTGGCGGGATGGGCATGCAAGGCCGCCGCCCAGGCGCGGGAAATCGCATAGGGTCCGGTGTTCACGCCGTTATCCGTGCCCAGCGCATTCAGGCCCGACCCGGCGAAATCCACCAGCCGCATATCTGAAGCTGCTTGAAGGATGGACCAGCGGCGCGACGCCACTTCCGACATGGCGACCATGCGTAATTGCGGATTACGCAGCAGGGTTTCGACAAAGGCGATTTCGAGATTGGTTCCGACATAGAGCGTGCCGAAACGGCCATCGGGGTCATCGAATCGCTGCGATGGCGGCTTGCGCGGGCCGTAATAGATCGGGTCGCGGTTCGCCGGATGAACCCGATAAAGCGGCGTGGCGGCCGGCCACGGCACCAGGGGCAATTCCCGCTTGGCAAGATCGGCCGGCGGCCCCGGGGGCAAACGCGGGCCTGAATGGCCACCGCCGGCCGATTTGCCTTTACTGACCGCCATGCCCTGCCGCCAAGTCCATCACCTCGGCGACCTGGCCGGCCTGCAATGCCTGCAACGGGCTTAGGCCCAGCAAGGCATCGTCCGCCGTAAGCAGCCATTCCAGGCGCATCCAGCCATCCTGGATCGGCAGTGCTTTCAAGACCTGCTGCAAACCGGGGACAAGGCCGCGACTGGTGAACTGGCAGGATGGATAGCGCAGGTCGCTGCCGGCCGGGAGGGCGATCAGCTTGCCGGCCTTGCGCTGCTTGTCGACGCCCTGCCGGCTGATCCCCAGCAGCTCGGCAACCTCGCCGACCCCGATGCTGCCGCCGGCCCTGGCCAGCAGCTCGGTCTTGTACTGCGCCCCCTCTGCGAGCAGCCGCGCCGCCGGGTCCAGTTCCTCCACCGCCGGCAGGGCGGCAGCGGCAGAGGCCAGCACGGCCAGGCCGCCGGCATCGGTCGGTGCCTGCAGGGCGCTATCGACCAGGCGGGGATTGTCCTCGATCACCCGGCCGAAGGCGCGCAGGGTGCGCATGAGCAGGGCGGCCCCGGGGCCGGCCGATTTCGGGATGGCGATATCGTCGCCGCCGACGCGCAGGCGCCAGAAGGCCGGATCGCTGCCGGCGGCTTTCCGCGAGGGCGTCTGCCGAGGGGATTGACGCGCGTCTGTCCTTGCCGCCACCATCATGACCTCCATGGATGAACTGGTTTACCTTATACCATTATTCGTGTTTATTTACATGGTAAACTGTGAGCAAAATTCATCGGTTTTCCCTCTCCATTTTTTGGGACAAATTTGGGACAGTGAGGGCCGGAAAACGAGGGGAAAAGCGGGGAATCGCGGGAAGCTAATTCCCCACCTAATATATTGATATAAAAAGAATATTAGAGATTTTTCAAGAGGTTGCAAAACCCGCTTCGAGCGCTTCCCAAGCTTACGACGGGGGTTCGATTCCCCTCACCCGCTCCAATCTTGAAATTTTGGAACAGTCAGGGGGAAGCCAACCCTCTGAATTAGACCAAGACCATGGCGACCATTTGCCGCTTCGGCGAACAAGATACACCGCAAGGGCGTGACCGCCGCCAACACCTTATTGTCCGCGCCGGGGCCATGTTAGATGCGGCAAGACTATGGCATTACCTGCCCTCCGGACGCTGGAATCAGAGCGCAAGTGCACGCTCCAGCAGGCTCAGGCCATCTTCCAGCACGTCCTCCGGAACCGTCAGTGGCACCAGGATGCGGATCGTGTTGGCGAAAGTGCCGCAGGAAAGCAGGATCAATCCCGCCTCATAGGCAGCCTGGATCACCTTCTTCGTGGTGTCAGCATCCGGCTGATCGCGCTTGTCGCTCTGCACTATATCGAACGCCACCATGGCACCGGGACCGCGAATATTGGCAATAGGCACAAGGGCATTATGCCGGGACAATATCTGCAGCCGCGCCTTGACCCGCTCGCCGATCATGTTGGCGCGATCCACCAGGTTGTCGCGCTCGAACACTTTCAGCACGGCCAGGGCTGCCGCGCAGGCCAGCGGATTGCCAGCATAGGTACCGCCCAGGCGGCCCGGTTCGGCCACATCCATGATGTCTGCCCGGCCGATCACGCCGGAGAGCGGGAAGCCGCCGGCCAGGCTCTTGGCGACGCAGACAAGATCCGCCGATACGTCATAATGCTCCATGGCGAACATCTTGCCGGTACGGCCGAAGCCGGTCTGCACCTCATCGGCAATCAGCAGGATACCATGGGTATCGCAAATCTGCCGCAGCGCCCCCATCAGATCGGCCGGCGCCTGATGGAAACCGCCCTCGCCCTGCACCGGCTCGACGATAATGGCGGCCACCGCGGAAGGATCGATATCCGCCTTGAACAGGAAATCGATATGGCGCAGCGCATCCGCCACCGTGACACCTTGGGATTCCACCGGAAACGGCACATGCCAGATTTCCGGCAGCGCACTGCCCATGCCTTTCTTGTAGGGCAGCACCTTGCCGGTGAGGTTCATGGCCAGCGTAGTGCGGCCATGGAAACCACCGGTGAAGGCGATCACGCCATTGCGGCCAGTGGCGGCGCGGGCAATCTTGATCGCATTCTCGGTGGCCTCTGCGCCGGTGGAGAACAGGATCGACTTCGCCGGGCCGGCAATCGGCGCCAAGGCATTCAGCTTCTCGCATAGCTCGATATAGGGTTCATACAGCATCACCTGGAAACAGGTATGGGAGAACCGCTCAAGCTGCTCCTGCACCGCCGCCACCACGGTGGGGTTGCTGTGGCCGGTATTGACCACAGCAATGCCGCCGGCGAAGTCTACATAGCGGCGGCCTTCCACATCCCAGATTTCGGCATTCACCGCGCGATAGGCAGAAAGTGGCGTGGAATTCCCCACGCCCCGAGCAACGGCGGCCTGGCGGCGCTTAAACAGATCGGCATTGGAACTCATGGCAACTCCTTCTAGGCAACAGGCAAAGCGGTAGCGTACCGTGCACAGGCATGCACGGTTCGTTGCCGCAGGATTTGTTAAGGATGTGCTAGGCCAGGCTCGTGTACAGTTCCGGGCGGCGCTGCTTGTTCAGCGGCCACCAGCTCCGCACCTCGCGCACATAATCCAGGTCCACCACCGTGGTGGTGCAAACTTCGCGGTCATTGCAGCAGGCCTGCACCACGCCCCAGGGGTCGACCACGGCGCTGCGGCCGACATAGGCAATGCCGGAATGCTTTTCCTTGCCCGCCATGCCAGTGGCCACCAGGAAAATCTGGTTGTCGCAGGCACGCGACTTGATCAGGAATTCCCAGTGATCGACGCGCGGGCTGAGGAAGGCTGTGGGCAGGATCACCATCTCAGCGCCGGACAAGGCATAGTGGCGGAAGATTTCCGGGAAGCGGATATCGGAGCAGATCGCCACGCCGAAGCGGCAGATATTGCTATCCACCAGGGTTAGCTGATCGCCGGGCGATACCTTGCGCGATTCATTCAGGATGCTCGGCAGGTCGACACGGCCTTCGCCATCATAGAGATGCGTCTTGCGGTATTTCGCCACCACGTCGCCGCTGGGGCCGATCACCGGGGCCGTATTGTAGTATTTGCCATCCTCGCCCTTCTCATAGATCGAGCCGACGATATACATGCCGTATTCCCGCGCCTTCTCGGCGAGCGCGCCGGTCACATCACCCGGGATGCTGTCGGCGATCTCCTTCAGGCGGCCATCGCGGCTGAAACCGGTGCCGGTCCACACCTCGGGCAGGGCCACGATCTGGGAGCCACGATCGCCAGCCAGCTTCAGATACTCAACCATCTTTGCCACATTGGCCGCGCGATCATCATCATCGGCGCAGATCTGGATCATCGAAACCGTGACATTGCGACTCTTCGACATGAAAACCTCCTGGACGAAGCGTTAAACCTGCAAGGCCATGCCGTCATGGCCGGGATCGGCACCACCATCGAGGCGGTCGCCATCAATGCGGATGCCGTGGATGGCAGCAAAGCCGAAGGGATACGGCGAGCGGATGACCTGATAGCCGGACGCTTCTAGTTCGCGCGTCGCGGCAAAGGAAATACGGTTGGAAACATCGATCGCATCGCTGGTGGACGAGAAGCGCGGCGCGCTCACCGCCTCGGTCATCGTCATGTCGAAATCCAGCACATTCAAGGTGGCCTGCAGCACGCCCATGGCAATCTGTGTGGCACCCGGCGCCCCGATCACCAGGCAGGGCTTGTCATCGCGGAACACGATGCTGGGGCAGATCGAGCTGAACCGGCTCTTGCCCGGCGCGATGGAGTTGGCGCGGCCCGGGCGTGGATCGAACACGCCCATGCAGCCGTTATACATGAAGCCGAGACCATCGGTGATCGCGCCCGAGGGCATGCCCAGGGAATGCGTCATGCTGACGCAGAGGCCATCGCGATCCACCACCGCGATATGAGTGGTGTCCTTGGCCGGCAAGCCGGCATTGAAGCGCGGCACGCGGGCAATCTCGCCGCGCTGGATCGACGCCGCCTGTTCCTTGGCGTAAGCCTTGGAGGTGAGTTCCTGCACCGGCACCGGCACGAAGGCGGGGTCGCCCACCTTGGCATCCTTGTCGGCAGTGGCGCGCTTCATCGCCTCGGCCAGCAGCTTGATATAGGCCACGGAATTATGGCCCAGCGCGCGGAGATCGAAATGCTCCAGGATATTCAGCATCTGCAGTAGCATCAGGCCACCGCCTGGCGGCTGGTTGGTGGCGACACGATAGCCGCGATAACTGCCCCAGAGCGGATCGCGCCAAGCCGGCTTGTAGGCCTGCAGGTCTTCGCGGCGGATCAAACCGCCTTGGGCGCGCATATCTGCGTCGATGCGGCTGGCGATATCTCCGCGATAGAAGGCATCGGCCCCCTCCCGCGCGATCACCCGCAGGGTCTCGGCGTAGTCGGCATTGATCACCATATCGCCGACCCGCTTGGGCGAACCATCCGGCCGGCAATACAGCGCGCGGCCGCTCTTGGTATGGGCGATACGCTTCGGATTGGGCTGGCGGCCGAGCTGCTCCTCCTCGGACCAGAAATAATGCACATGCGGACGCACCACCCAGCCCCGCACAGCCCAATCTATGGCCGGCTGGATCACCTCTGCCCAGGGCATGCGGCCGAAGCGGGCATGGGCCTCGCTATAGCCTTTCAGCGCGGCGGGAATACAGGCGGATTGATAGCCGAGGTCGTTGACATGGCCCTTGAGGATGAAGCCGAAACCATCGCGGGTTTCCGCCTCGATCAGGTCCGCCCACATATCCGGCCGCACCGCCGCCGGTGCCGGCGCATGGAAATCGACATAGCCGTGGAATTTATGTGTCGGGCTGAAAATGCCCATGCTGCCGAAGCCGGCGATGCCGGTCATCAGCGGATCGACCACGCCCTGCACGAAGGCGCAGGCGATAGCGGCATCCACCGCATTGCCGCCGGCCTTCAGCACTTCCGCGCCAGCATCCACGGCTTCCGGCTGCGGTGCAGAGATCATTGCGGATTTCGACATTGACGTTCTTCCCCTGGATTTTATGCCTGGACGCCGCCAAGCCATTCGCGCCCCGGCAAGGCGCCCAACAATTGGCGGGTATAGTCGTGCTGCGGTGCGGCGAACAGCGTGGCGGTATCGGCCAGCTCCACCACCTTGCCATATTGCATCACCGCGATGCGGTCGCAAAGCCGGGCGGCAACGCGCAGATCATGGGTGATGAACAGGATGGCGATATTCATATTGTCGCGAATGGTCTCCAGCAGTTCGAGCACCTGTGCCTGTACCGAGACATCCAGCGCCGAGACCGCCTCGTCGGCCACCAGGATTTCCGGCTCCATGGCGAGCGCGCGGGCAATGGCGATGCGCTGACGCTGGCCGCCGGAGAATTGGTGCGGGAAGCGATCCAGCGCCACGGCGTCAATCCCCACGGTCTGCAGCAGGCTACGCGCACGAGCCAGCGCCTCGGCGCGCGGCACGCCATAATTCAGCGGGCCCTCGATGATCGATTCACCGATCCTGCGGCGCGGATTGAGCGAACGGTAGGGATCCTGGAACACCACCTGGATGCGGCGCCGATAAGGATGCAGCGCCTGCACGCCCAGTGGCGCGATATCGACGCCATCCAGCTTGATCTGCCCTTCACTGGGTTCGATCAGGCGCGACAAACAACGCGCGGCGGTGGATTTGCCGGAACCGGATTCCCCGACGATGCCCAGCGTCTCCCGCCGGCGCAGACTGAGGTCGATGCCATCCACAGCGCGCTGCTGCTTACCGCCACCGGGCATCGGATAGATTTTCGCAAGGCCATGAACAGCCAATATCTCGGGCTGGCTGCTATCCTGCTTCTGCCGCGGCACCAACCGGGGCACGGCATTGATCAGCAGTTTGGTATAGTCATGCTGGGGATCGCGCAGCACCTGGAGCGCTTCTCCCTGCTCCACCACTTCGCCATGGCGCATCACCACCACCCGGTCGGCGATATCGGAGACAACGCCGAAATCATGGGTGATGAACAGCACACCGGTGCCGCGCTGACGCTGCAACTCCTTCAGCAGACTGAGAATCTGCGCCTGGGTGGTGACATCGAGTGCCGTGGTCGGCTCATCGGCGATCAGCAAAGCCGGCTGCAGGGCGAGCGCCATGGCGATCATCACGCGCTGACGCTGGCCGCCGGATAGCTGGTGCGGATAACGCTGCATGATGCCGGCGGGATCCGGCAATCGCACATCCTGGAACATCTGCTGCACGGCCTCGGTGGCAGTCAAACGCCGGCCATCGCGCTCGGATGCCCAGTCATGGGCGTTCAGCACTTCGATCACCTGGTCACCCACTCGGTGCACAGGGTTCAGCGCCGTCATCGGCTCCTGGAAGATCATCGACATCCGCGTGCCGCATAGCTCGCGCAGCCGCTTCTTGCTGACGGCGAGCACATCCTCGCCCTGTAGCAGGATGCGGCCACTGCGCACCGGCAGCGGGTTAAGCCGCATAACCGAGGAAGCCGTGACCGACTTGCCGGAGCCGGACTCGCCCACCAGGCAGACGATCTCGCCCGGCCGGACCTCCAGCGACAGGCTGCGCACCGCCAGGTCTCGATCGCCGCCGTGCGGCAACGCTACGGAAAGATTCTGGATGCTGAGAATGGGGGCGGCGGTCATGGTCAATTCCCCATGCGCTTCTGCATGCGCGGATCCAGTGTGTCGCGCAGACCATCGCCCAGGATATTCACCGCCAGGATGCTGGCCGCCAGCATCATGCCCGGGAACAGGATGGCCCAGGGTGCGCGCTGGAACACGGCACGGCCCTCGGCGATGATGTTGCCCCAGGTTGGTAACTCGCTGGGCAGGCCGGCACCCAGGAAGCTCAGGATCGCCTCGGTGAGGATGGCTGAGGCACAGATATAAGTACCCTGCACGATCAGAGGCGCAATCGTGTTCGGCATGATGTGCCGGAACAGGATTTTATAGGCCGGGGTGCCGAGGCCAATGGCTGCCTCCACATAGGGTTCTTCGCGGATCGACAGCACCACGGACCGTACCAGCCGGGCAACGCGCGGGATTTCGGGGATCACGATGGCGATGATCACCGTGAACAGCGTGGCGCCGGAAAGCGCCACCAGAGCGATGGCCAGCAGGATGCCGGGGATCGCCATCAGGCCATCCATGGCGCGCATCGCCACGCTATCCAGCCAGCGGAAATAGCCGGCGGCGAGGCCGATCACCATGCCGAAGGACAATGCCACCAAAGCCACACAGGCGCTGACCAGCAGCGAAGTGCGGCCACCATAGAGTACGCGGGTCCAGATATCGCGGCCATAGATATCAGTGCCCATCAGGAATTCATCGGAGGGCGGCTTGAGGCGGAAACGCGGCGCGATCTGCAGTGGATCGAAGCCGGTAAGCAACGGAGCACCGAGCGCCGCGATCAGCAGCAGCAGCAGCATACCGCCACCAATCAGCACGGAGGTATTGCGGAAAGCGGCATGGCGCAGAAAGCCGGGCATCAATACCGGATCCTCGGATCGAGCAGGATATAGGTGATATCCGTGATCAGGTTGATCATCACGTATATGCCCGACAGCAGCAGGATCACTCCTTGAATCACCGGATAATCCCGCGCCAGCACGGCATCCACCACCAGGCGGCCGATTCCCGGGATATTGAATACCGTTTCGGTTATCACCACGCCGCCAATCATCAGCGCGAAGCCTATGCCGATGACGGAAACAATCGGCACGGCGGCATTACGCAGAGCATGCTTCACCAGGATCACGGATTCCGGCAGACCCTTGGCATGGGCGGTGCGGATGTAATCCTCTCGCAGCACCTCCAGCATGGCCGAACGGGTGATGCGGGCGAACAGCGCGATGTAGATGAAACTCAAAGCCAAGGTGGGCATGGCGATCTGACGGAAGAAATCCGGCAGGCTTTCGCCAATCGGCGTGAAGCCCTGCACCGGCAGCCAATCCATCTTCATGGCAAACAAATAGATGAAGATATATCCCAGCACGAAGACCGGTATCGAAAACCCCAGCACCGAGAAGGTCATGATCACGCGGTCGAGCCAGCTTTCATGGCGCCAGGCAGCCAGAATGCCGGCCGGGATGGCAATGACGATGGAAAACGACAAGGTGGTGAAAGCCAGTGACAGCGTCGGCTCGACGCGCTGCAGCACCATGTCTATCACCGGCTGGCGGGAAAATACCGAGAGGCCGAAATCGCCCGAAAGCAACTGCCCGATCCAAACCAGGAACTGATACCAGAGTGGCTTGTCGAGGCCGAGGCCGGTACGGATGGCGGCCACCGCCTCCGGCGTGGCCGTATCGCCGGCCAGGATGAGCGCCGGATCGCTCGGGCCGAGACGCAACATCAGGAACACCAGGATCGCCACCATCCCCATTACAGGGATGGCAGCCATCAGGCGGGAAGCGATGAGACGCAACATTCCTAAGCGATCCAGAGCTACTTAACTCAGTTCTTCTCGACATTCCAGAACACCGTGGCCGGGCCGATCACGAAGCCGGTGATGTTCTTGCGGTGCGCCGGCGGCTGAATATACAGGCCCAACGGGATGTAAGGGACGGTTTCATAGGCACGCTTCTGCACCGCCACGGCCAGCTCCTTCTGCTTCACCGGATCGGATTCACGCGAGAAGGCATCGCGCAGCTTCTCGATCTCCGGATCATTCGGCCAACCGAAGAAGGCACCATCGCCGCGCAGGTAGTTGTTGGCCACCGGATTCATCTGATCCGGCACCGCCTGGGCGGTGTGGAAGATGTGCCAGCCACCCTGATCCGCCGGCCCCTTGTTGGCGCGGCGCAGCATCATGGTGGACCAGTCCATCGCCTGCAGATCCACTTTCATGCCGATGGCGCGCAGGAACTGCACCGTCACCGGCGCCAGCGGCGTGATGATACCCACATCCATCGGCTGCATGATGGTGATGGTCTCGCCCTTGTAGCCACTTTCGGCCAGCATCTTCTTCGCCTTGGCGACATCAGGCTTCTGCAGCTGCACGGCGCCAACATCGGATTCCAGCGGCGTGCCGCAGCCATACATCGAGCCGCAGAGACGGTAGTATTCCGGATCGCCGACCTGGGCCGCCAGGTAATCCTCCTGCTGGATGGCATGCAGGATGGCCTGACGCACCTTCACGTTATCCAGCGGCGGCTGCAGCCAGTTCAGGCGCATCAGCGAGCCTTCGCCGAGCGGATTGCGGTTGGTGATGACGATATTCTTGTCCTTCTTAACCTGTGGCAGCAGGTCGTAGGACGGACGCTCCCACATATCCACCTCGCCCTTGACCAGAGCATTGGCAGTGGTCTGGGCATCGCCGATGATCAGCCATTCGACGCGGTCGAGCTTCACCACCTTGCCGCCGGACATGCCGTCGGCTGGCTCACTGCGCGGCTTATAATCCAGGTTCTTTTCGTACACCGCCTTCACGCCGGCGCGGTACTCCTCGGTCACGAAGCGAAACGGCCCGGAACCGACATATTCGGTAAGCTGTTCGGTTGGTGGCGTCATCGCCACGCGCTTCGGCAGGATGAACGGCACGATGGCGCTCGGCTTGCCCAGCGAGGTCAGCACCAGGCCATAGGGCTCCTTCAGGATCATCTGGAAAGTGGTGGCATTCACCACCTTCAGTTCCTTGATGAACCCGAATAGCTTACTGCCCATGCCATCGACCTTGCTCCAGCGCTCGAGCGAGGCGATGACATCATCCGTGGTGACAGGCGCACCATCGTGAAATTTCAAACCGTCGCGCAGCTTGAAGGTGTAGGTGAGCTGATCGGCGCTCACATCGTAGCTATCCACCATCTGCGGCTTGACGTTGAGCTTTTCGTCGACCGAGAAAAGCGTGTCGTAGATCATGTAACCATGATCGCGCACGATATAGGTGGTGCCGATGAACGGATCGAGGATACGCAGGCCGGCATGCATCGCCGCGCGCAGCACCTTCTTCTCCTGTGCCTCGGTAGCCAGCGGAGCGGTCAGCATGGCACCGGCACCGATCGCCAGGCCCATGATCATATGCAGATAACGGAATCGCATTTAGTACCCCCTTGTTTTTCTGCCAATGGCATTGCGAATTCTATGTCTGGTGGCTCAGAGCAAGAGCTATGCCAGTATCGAAAACGAAAGAAATGTAGCGGTTGCGTGTACTTATTTTTGCGCTGTGCCGTGTCGATGTAGCGTTTGCGCAGCATCGACGCGGATTTGCAACACCCGATACATCTCACTTACTCAATCTTGCTGCGCTGCCGCAAAACTCATCCGGGCAAACGCATGCGTCATACCTACTGAAACATGAAACGGCGCGGCGCAGGCCGCGCCGTTCCCTGTCTCAAACGTGGTAGCCACGGGCGAGGTAATGCTCCAGGCCCTTGGTGCGCTTGCCATCCTGATGCCAGGTGACCGGGAAGTAGTTGTCGTCCACATCCAGCGTACCGAAGCGCATGTAGCGGCCGTAGACGGGACCCGTGCCGACATTGAGCTGGTCCGGGTTGTAGCGTGCCTCGCTCGAAACCGTATGAATGGAAATGCTGCGGCGCGGCTTCTCGGTCTTGTTCACGCGCGAACCGTGCCAGACCCAGCCATCATGGAAAGCACCACCGCCCGGTGGCACCACGATCGGCACCAGCTTCAGTTCCAGACCCAGCTTCTCCGCCCACTCGCGGGCTTCGCGCAGATCGTCTTCCGGGCCATGGAATTGCAGGATCGGCCTCGCCTCACCCCAGCGGTGCGAGCCGACGATATACATCAGCGAGCCGCCTTCCGCCGTGGTCTGATCCAGCGCGATCCAGCAGGTCGTCATGTCCGGCTTGTCCAGCCAGTAGAGATAGGCGCTATCCTGGTGAAAGCCGATGGCACGACCGCCTGGTGGCTTCCACAGCAGATTGTCGATCTGCACGCGGGCGCCGGGCCAGCCGGCAAGCTGCGCACAGGCACGGCCAATCTGCTCGCTCAGGGCGATCCTGGCCACCGTGAGGTCGGCGCGCCAGCCGTTGCAGATCTGCTGCGTGTAGGGCGGATTGCCCTGCGGCTTGTTCACCTCATCGGGGGCAAGGCCGGTCTGGTATTCCCCCTTCTCAAACATCGGTTCGTAGCGGGCCTTCAGCTTGGCGGCATCCTCGGGATCGATGATGCGATCCAGAATGATGAAGCCTTCCTCGCGATACTGTTCGATCTGCGCCTTGGTCAATTCCAGCATGATGCTCTTTCCTGCTTTCGATCAGCTCAGGGGATGCTTTCGAGGTAACGGTCGAAATCCCATTCCGTCACCGTGGCGATGAAGCGGTCCCATTCATCGCGCTTGTAGTGCATGAAGACCTTCAGCATGTCGCCGGGCAGGGCCGAACCGATGGTCGCATCCGCTTCCAGCGCATCCAGCGCGGCAGCGAGATGAGTCGGCAGGCGCTTCACCTGCTTGCCGGATTCCATGGCTTCGTAGATGTTGCGCTGTTCCGGCTGGCCCGGATCGATCTTGCGGGTAAGGCCGTCGCTGAATGCCTTCAGCAAGGCGCCCGACATGAGATAGGGGTTCACCATCGAATCCACCGCGCGGTATTCCACGCGCCCCGGCGCCGAAACGCGCACACCCACCGTGCGGTTCTGGAAGCCCCAATCGGCATAGACCGGTGCCCAGAAACCGAGATCGCTGAGGCGACGATAGGAATTCACCGTGGAAGCGCCGATGGCGGTCAGGGCATTGAGATGCTCCATCATGCCGCCGATGCAATGCAGGCCGGTCTGCGCCGGCAGCCACTCGTTGGTCGGGCGCAGGAACTCGTTCTGCCCGCCGCGGCGATAGGAGAACACTTCATCCATGCCGGGCAGTTCATCGGTGAAGTTCAGGCGGTTCACCTCGTCCTGCCCACCGGTCCACAGCGACACATTGTGGTGGCAGCCATTGGCCGAAACCCCCATGAAGGGCTTGGTCATGAACGTGGCGATCAGGTTGAATTCGCGCGCCACCTGGGCGCAGATCTGCCGATAGGTGATCAGGCGGTCGGCGTTGCGCAAGGTATCGTCGAAAGTGATGTTCAGTTCAAGCTGACCGGGCGCATCCTCATGGTCGCTCTGGATCATGTCCAGGCCCATGGCGCGGGCATAGTCGTTCACCCGCATGATCACCGGCGAAAGCTGCTCGAACTGGTCGATATGATAGGCGAAGGGCCGCGTGGTGCCGCCGGCGAATTTGCCATCGGGACCGCGCTTCAGCCACATCATTTCCGGTTCGCAGCCGATGCGCAGATGCAGGCCGGCATGGTCCTGCTTGAACTGCTCATGGATGCGGCGCAGGTTGCCGCGGCAATCCGACGTGAGGAAAGCACCGGGATTCTCCGCTTCCTCGCGATTGCGGAACAACGTGCAGAAGACGCGGGCGATCTTCTTGTTCCAGGGCAGCTGGCAGAAGGTCTCCGGATCGGGCAGCGCTACCAGTTCGGCAGCATTGGCGGAGTAGCCGATATACTCGCCACGACGATCCACGCACACATCGGCCACAGCGCCATACCAGAGCTGCACGCCCTTGTTGGCCAACGCCTCCCAATGCGGTGTCGGCGCCGCCTTGCCCATCACACGGCCAGTTACCGACACGAACTGGAAGTAGATATGCTCGATGCCCAGGGCATCGATCTTCTCGCGAACCTTGCGCACCAATTCCTTGCGCCGTTCATTCTCCACATAAGCCTGAATATCGGTAACGCTCTTCGACATCTACTTCCCCTTGTTGTCAGACATATTCAAAATAGCGGGCGCGTTCGGTGGCACTGACCGCGCGCCGCAACGCATCCGACTCGTGGCGCCGCGATGCCGCGAAATGCGCCACAAAGCCCTCACCCAGCAGTTCCTTGGCCATGGCGCTCTGCTCAAAGGCCTGCAGTGCCAGCAGCAGGTCGTGCGGTAACGGAGACGTGCCCGGCGGCACCTCCAGACGGCCATCACCCTGGACCGGTGGTGGCGGCTCTATTTTCTGCCGCATCCCCCACAGGCCAGCGGCCAGGAACATGGCCATGCCGAGATAGGGATTGACGTCTGACCCTGGGGTGCGGAATTCAAGCCGCGCTGCATCGTGATCGCCGCTCACGGCCCGGATCGCCGTGGAGTAGTTTTCCAGGCTCCAGGTCGCCGTGCGCGGCGCCCAGTTGCCAGGCGACAGGCGGCGATAGGAATTCACCGTATGCAACGGCAGCAGAAGCATTTCCGGCAACAGCCGCAGCACACCGCCGATGAACCAGCGGGTTTCCTGCGATACGTCGGCATTCCGCTTACCACGGAATAATGCCTTGCCTGACGCATCATGCAGCGACAGGTGAATGTGACCGGAGAGGCCCGGCGTGTTGATATCAGTCTGCGCCATAAACCCGGCGCTCAAGTTGCGCTGGCGGAAAAACGCCTTGGTCACCTGCTTGAAGAACAGCGCATCATCGGCTGCGCGCATGGCATCGGCCGATTTCAAGGTCGCCTCGATGCAACCCGGCCCGAGTTCCATGCCCAGGTTTTCCAGCGACACTTCCGCTTTGGCGAGCGCTTCCTGCAATTCGTAGATCAGGCCGGCATGAATCGTGGCGCTTTGTGAGTCCCAGCAACGGTTATCCGGCGCCCAGGGCGTCAGATTGGTATAATGCTTGGCTCGCAGGCTTTCCGGAGTTTCATCGAAAACCAGCCATTCGAACTCAAAGCCGGCCTGCACCCGCAAGCCCATTTTCGCTGCTTCGGCAATCTGGCGTGCCAACAGCGCACGCGGGCTGTAAACCAATGATGGCCCAGCGTAATCAGCCAGTATCCAGGCCGCGTTCGGCTCGTAGGGATAATGGCGAACGGAATCGGGGTCGAGCGCCACTGGCTCACCGATGAAGGGACCGGCACCGAAAACCTTGTCGGCCACATCCCATTCGTACAGCACGTTGCAAAAACTGGCGGCGGGACCAAGCGGCGCACCTGATTCCCGAATTGAATGGCGCCGGCCGCGCAAGCCGCCATCCAGATCAGGCGTCACCACATGCAGCGTCTTCAGCCCACGCTGACGCAATGCATCACCGAAAACCGACAAGTCCTTACTCTTCACCTTGCCCCCTTTGCATCGCGGCACGAACTTGCGTTGAGTGCGATAGAGATGGGCAAAGCATGAATCGCGCCAACTGCGGGATATCTTTATTTCCAGTTATTTACGCTCGCTTTTAACAATCGACACGGCCGCAGCGCAGCAACGCCGCATCGGCTGTTGCAATCCTGCTGCAACTTATCGCCGGGCAAAATCATGCAGCGCATTGCGATAGGCCACGAAGATCGCACGCGATACCTCATCGCCACTCACGTCATATTCCGGATGCCATTGCATCCCCAGCGCGAAGCCCGGTGCTTCGGCGACGCGGCCGGCTTCCACCGTGCCATCATCGGCGATGGCTTCCACCAACAGGCGCGGCGCGCGGTGATCCACGGCTTGATAATGCAGCGAATTCACCGTCACGCTGTCGCTTTGCAGCATATCGTGCAGCAAACCGCCAGGAGTAAGCGTGACGCGATGGGAGGGCTGATATTGCGCGCGGATATCCAGTTCCTTCCGCCGGCGATGATCCATACGGCCAGCCCGCGCATGTACTTCTGGCATCAGGCTGCCACCCAGCGCCACGTTCAATTCCTGAAATCCACGGCAGATAAACAGCGACGGGACGCCTTGATCGATGGCGCTCTCGATCAGCGGGAAGACCAGGTCATCGCGGTCCATATCATAGGGTTCGGCGACCGGGCTGGGTTCAGCGCCATAACGCGACGGATGCACGTTGGAGAGGCTGCCGGTAAAAATCAGGCCATCGAAATTGCGGAGTGCCCGTGGATTCAATCCGCCGCCTAGAGCAGGGATCAGCACCGGCACTGCATCCAGCGCCTGCGTTACCGCCCGTGCATATTTGTCGCCCAAGGTATGGTAGAGCACGCCATCCAGCATGCGCACGTCGCCTATCAGGCCCACCAGCGGCATTTTTGCCGTCATCTCTTCCCTCGCTTGCCTAAGCCATTCCTACTCTGGCTACAGCGCCTGGCAGCAATATTTGCGCCATCGCAATTAACTGCGTTTCCCAACCAATCCACTTCCCGATCGCTGCATTTTCTCCTGTACCGCTGCAATGGTGCAGCAACGGGATTGCCAAACAGCCGATTTGGCACTCGCCAGGGTGCGGCATGGAATTTGCTGCACTGCCTCCAAGTCTCGTCGCTATATTCGGAAGGCCGCTTGCAATGAACAACATGCGTATCGACTGGCATGCCCGGGCGCGCAGCCTGGACCTACCACGTCAGGCTTTCATCGATGGCCGCTATGTCGATGCCATTTCGGGTGCCACCATGCCCTGCATCAGCCCGATCGATGGCCGCATCATCGCCTCCGTGGCCTGCTGCGACGCTGCCGACGTGGATGCCGCCGTGCGCAGCGCGCGGGCAGCTTTCGAGGATGGCCGCTGGCGCAATCAAAGCCCGGCCGAGCGCAAGCGCGTGCTGCTTGCGGTGGCCGACCGCCTGGAGGCCCATGCCAACGAACTGGCGCTGATGGAAACCCTGGATATGGGCAAGCCGATCTCGGATGCCTTGTCCATCGATGTGGCCAGCAGCATCGCCACTTTGCGCTGGTTCGCCGAATCCATCGACAAGATCTATGACGAAATCGCACCAACACCGCAAAGCAGCCTGGCGTTGATCACCCGCGAGCCGGTCGGCGTTGTCGGTGCCGTGGTGCCGTGGAATTTCCCGCTGATGATGGCGATGTGGAAACTGGCGCCGGCCCTGGCTGCGGGCAATTCCGTGGTGCTGAAGCCGGCCGAGCAAAGCCCGCTTTCCGCGTTGCGGCTGGCCGGTCTGTTCGCCGAGGGCGGCCTGCCCAGCGGCGTGCTCAACGTGGTGCCGGGCCTCGGCCCCACGGCCGGCAAGGCCATTGGCCTGCATCTGGATGTGGATGCCGTCGGCTTCACCGGCTCCACCGAGGTGGGCCGCCTGTTCCTGCAATATGCCGGCCAGTCCAACATGAAGCGCGTCGGCTTGGAATGCGGCGGCAAGAGTCCACATATCGTCTTCGCCGATTGCCCGGACCTCGACCGTGCCGCCCAGGCCGCCAATAGCGCGATCTTCTTCAACCAGGGTGAAATCTGCAATGCAGGCTCACGCCTGCTGGTGGACCGGCGCATCGCTGAACCCTTCATGGAGAAGCTGATGCAGGTGGCCAGCACCAAGGCAGCAGGCGATCCGCTGGATCCCGGCACCAGCATCGGTGCATTGGTGGAAGAGCGCCACATGCAGCGTGTGCTGGATTATATCCAGATCGGCAAGGGCGAAGGTGCCAAGTTGTTGCTGGGTGGCCAGCGCACCCGCTCGGACAGCGGCGGCTTCTATGTCGAGCCGACCATCTTCGATGCCGTGACACCGCGCATGACTATCGCGCAGGAGGAGATTTTCGGCCCCGTCCTGTCCGTGCTGTATTTCGACAGCCCGGAGCAGGCGCTGCAGATCGCCAACGACACCATGTATGGCCTGGCCGCTGCCGTCTGGACCGGCAGCATCGAAACCGCAATCCGTTCCTCCCGCGCGCTGCGCGCCGGCATGGTCTATGTGAACTGCTACGATGTGGATGACCTGACGGTTCCCTTCGGCGGCTTCAAGCAATCCGGCATGGGGCGCGACAAGTCGCTGCATGCCCTGGACAAGTATACCGAGCTGAAAACCACCTGGATCGCCCTGGCCCCCTGAGGGGTGCACCGCTTCGATCCTGCTGCATTTCTGCATTGCCGCCGCTGCATTTTCGCCAACGGCAGAAATGCAGCGGCACGACGGCATGGCTATCTGCTTGATTGGCCATAGCTTGCCAATGGCATGAGCCTTGCTGGTAACAGCAGCGAGACCAAGACACAGCGGTCTGGCGCTGCGGTTCTGTTCGTGTCATCTTTGGCACCTAGCTCGGGTGAAGAGTGTGATTTTCAGCGTTTCAGCCGCATCGACACAGCCCCTTCCTTCCACCGACCATGGCCGGAGCAGGCCATGACCGCTGACAGCGACGCCCGGCCGCCCTTTTCAGTTGCAGTCAAAAGCGAACATCAACCGGCGCCCATCGCCCGCCTGCAGGATGTATCCGGCAGCAACGATAGCGGTGTCATCCTGGTGGATGTGATTGATCCGCAAGGCATCGTGGTATGGGTGAACCAGGCGCAATGTGAACTGAGTGGGCTCTCCACTGAGGATGTGATCGGCAAACCGCTGGAAGCCATCTACACGGCTGAATCCGCCCATGCCATCCGCGCCCTGCTCACCGACCCGCCGCAGGATGCCCGCCTGCCGCCAATGGAACTGGCATTGCGCCGTCCCAATGGCCGCAGCCTGCCGGTGATTGCCGCTGGCCGCTTCCGCCGCCTGCCGACCTCGGATGCCTGGGAATTGCAGTTCAACAAGATCGATTTCGGCCCTATGGCACGGCGCATCGAACGGCTGGAAACCGATACCCGCGTGCTGCGCTCCATCGTGCAGGAAGCGCAGGAAGCCCATTGGTGCATCGAATTCACCGAGCCGGTGGATATCAGCCGGCCGGATGAGGAAATCGTCGACCAGGTTTTCAGTAACCCCTCGATCTGGCGGATGTGTAACCGTGCCATGGCGCAGCTTTACCAGTTGCCGGAACATCTGGAACTGAACGACCAGAGTGTGCGGCTCTATTGGCCGCGCAGCCCGGCCAATGAAGCCTTCGTGCGTCAGATCATCTCGTCTGGCTTCGCCGTCAACAGCGCCATCTCGGTGGACCGCCGCCACGATGGCAGCAGCATCTTCATCGACAATGACGTCCGCGCCGACATCAACGATGGCTGGCTGCTGCGTATCTGGGGCAATTGCCGCAACATCAGCCCGCAGCGCGATGCCCAGAATGAGGCGGAGAAGAAGCTGCTATCCTGGACCCGGGTTTTCAACGCCATGCCGCAGGCGGTTCTGGTGCTGGATAGCGCCGGCCATGCAGTCTGGCGCAACACCGGTTTCCAGCGTCTGTTCGGCGAAGCCGAAGCTGTCTCCGATCATTTCATTGCGCTGGCCGCGAAAAGCGGCTGGCATAGCGCCGTTCTGACCGACAGCACAGGATTGTCGCGCCGGTACAGCTTCCACCTTGACCGCGTTTTGGGTGACGACGACCAGCCCTGGATTGTGATCGCCATCGATCACAATACCCAGGCACCTGCCTCGCCATAGCAATCGGAGTGACGGCATGTTGATGGCAACCAACCTCCCTCCCCTGCAGATCGGCGTTATCGACGGCGGTGTGGCGAGTTGGGCAGAACTGGTGCAATGCGTCGGCAGCCCCGCCTTCCGTTCCTTCTGCGACGTGCATGGCGATGGCATCGTGGTGACTGATGCCGACCGCAAGATTCTGTTTGCCAATAAAGCCGTCGAAAAGTTGCTCTGCCTTGAGCGTAAGGAAATCGAAGGTCGCTTCCTGGACCGCCTGCCGGCACGTAGCGCCATCGACCTGGAAGGTTTTCTCGCTGCCGCCGAGCATGGCGCCTTCCTTACCATCCTGAAAGACCGCAAAGGCCAGGCCAGCTATCAGGTGCAGGGCCGCATCATCAATAGCGGCGAGGCCAACCGCCATCTCACCGTCCTGTTCCTGCGTGAGCAGCAGGCCGGGGATGCGCCAGGCCGGAGCATGCGCAAGGGTCCGGGCCTGGATGCCGGCCCCGCCTTCCTCGCAGGGCCAACCGCCGCTTCCATCACCAAAAGCATCACGGCCTATAACCGCAATGCTCGTATCCTTATCCTGGGGGAATCCGGCGCCGGCAAGACCGCGATCGCGCAGTACATTCATAAGAGCGCTGCGCCCAAGGGCCGCCCTTTCGTGCATGTGAATTGCGGCAGCATCCCGGAATCGCTTTTTGAATCCGAGGTTTTCGGCTATGAGCGCGGCGCCTTCACCGGGGCGCTGCAGAATGGCAAGCGCGGCTATATCGAAAGCGCCATCGGCGGCACGCTGTTCCTCGACGAAATCGCCGAGATTCCCTTCACCAGCCAGGCCAAACTGCTCAAGTTCCTGGAAGACGGCAGCATCCAGCCGGTCGGCGCCGCCGCCAGCAAACATGTAGCCACCCATGTGATTGCCGCCACCAACCGCAATCTGCGCGAGATGGTGGCCGCCGGCAGATTCCGGCAGGATCTCTATTATCGGCTGTCGCAATTCACCATCCGCATTCCGTCCCTGCGCGAGCGCGGCGACCTGAAGGAACTGATCCATCTGCTGCTGCAGGACGTGAATGAGAGCCGCCATGCGCCATTGCGACTGGCAGAGGATTGCCTGGCTGCCCTGCTGGACTACAGCTATCCTGGCAACATCCGCGAACTGCGCAATATCCTCGAACACCTGGCGATCATGGCTGATGAAACCGCCACGGCGCAGGACTTGCCCGAAGACATGCAGCAGGAAATGCAGGAGGGTTTTACCCCGCTATCGGCTGGCGGTATCTCTGGTCTGGCCGACTTAAGCGATGGCCTGAAATCGCTCGTGCAGGGCTATGAGAGCGATGTTATCGCCCAGGCGGTTGCCAAATACGGCAGCAAGCGGGAAGCGGCGCGTCAGCTGAAAATTGATGTCGCTACGCTGATCCGCAAGCTGCGTCGCGAGAACGTGTAGGCCCGCCGTCGACATCGTTTTAACCTGGGCGTCGACACACCAGTCACCTTATAAAGCACACCACTTCAGGCCACCACACCTGAGGCATCATGGGGCGATCTAGGGTACCGTGCCCGACGGATCGGCTGACGCCTAAAAATGGGCGGTTGGGACTAGCCGACCTGGGCGAAATAAACACCGAGGGTGCCTTCTTCAAAACGATCCCGCATACCCATCAGGCCAGAAACCCGGTCCGCAAAGCCAAGCCGCTGAGAGGTTTGCCGCAAACATTACCGAATAGGTGAAATCTAAATGTCCCCATCAATGACCAGCTTTCATGCACCTGGTAGAAATTGCGAATCTGCACGCGGTCACCAATGCCGACGCCCGCCACGATCAGCGAGCCGCCGTTGAAATGCGAACTGTCGCCATCGGTCACCGTCGCGGCGGTACCCTGGTCGAGCAGAGACGCCGTGCCGCCTACGGTATAGTTCAGCGTGTCGCCGCCAAGATTGGCGATCGACGGAGCCATGCCGATCAGCGTGCCGCGATAGCCCGGCATCGAAACCGCAGCGGACTCGATCGTTCCAGCCGAGGATTCCAGCACCCAGTCGCCGCCATACGCGGCTTCGCCGGTGAGATCATCGGAGGCCGCGACATCGGCGCCGGTGCGGGCTGCCATGGCAGCGATGAAGTCCGTGCCCTCGCCCGAGGCCACCGAGCAGCCATAGAGCAACAGGTCGCCATCAGCTTTCAGCACCGCGCCCAAAGCCGCCAGATCGGCGGCGCGTATTTCAGTTACCGCCGTATCGAGCTTCAGCGTGCCGAGCGTCACATGCCCTTCATCGCCATGGCTCAGCACATGCACGGCATCGTAACCGCTCTTGCTCTCGGCCCAGGCGGCCATCTGCGTCAGGCCATCCCGGTTGCCATTCAGCAGCACCACTTCCATGCCGGACTGGGCGCCACTGACCAGCGCGCGCCAGTCCGTCACCGTGGTGTCGATGAAGACCACTTCCTTGCGGCCGTCATTCCGCGCCGGATCGGCGGTTTGCAACATGGTATAGCTGGCATCGACAGCTGGGGCCGCGATATCGGCCAGCGGGTTGCCGACCCGGCTGTTATCGGGACCGGTAACATTGGTCAGTGCATTGGATAATTGCTCGGCATGCTGAGCACTGTCGTCGCCAGCCGGAGCGGCGGCATCAGCGGCATGATCGGCGGCGGCATCCTGCTGCGCCTGGTCGGCCTGGTTCTGCTGCTGCTACTGCGCCGTGGCGGCAGCCGCAGCGTCGAACATCATGCGCGGCTCAAGCGCCAGGGCCAGCGGCGCAGGGGCAGGCTGGGGCAGGTGGGAAGATGGTGTGGAAAGAAGCTGTCGGATCTCCAAGGCGCGGACAGAGGTCGACGCACGACGCAGCCAACGATCAAAACGCCCCATAATCCACCTCAGTCTCGCCCCGCGACATACCCTCAGCAAGCAGATCAAACAGGCTAAGCCAGGGGTCGGATTGGCCGGAATAATACCTGGGGTGGCAAAGGTCTGGGTAGAATTTTATGCAGTCATTTTTTTAAATTCATATTTGTAGTGGCTGAAATTTTGATAAATTATGTCATAATTTTAATGACTTATCGCTATACGATGCAAATTTGTGCGCACGAAAGCTGCAGGCAGAACAGCCATCAACCCGTTTAGTACACTCGCACAGAATGTATGGACGTGCATTCACGCCCGATACAGCAGTCAACTTTTGATAAGTATAGTCTTTAATTTTCTTCGAGCGGACGCAGCGTTACTGAAGAAATCCGTCGAGCGACTGCGCCCCGCCTCAGCCAACCCTGGACTTGGCCTTTTCGCGATCCCAGGCCTGACCTGCACCGCGCTTGCGCAATACGGCGCGCTGCACTTTGCCGGTGGCGGTCTTGGGCAGTTCAGGCAGCAATTCGATATAGCGCGGGGTGGCGAAGCGCGGCAGCACGCCATCGCCGAAACGCGCCACTGCTTCCGGTGCCAATGCCGCGCCCGGCTTCTGCACAATGGCCAGCATCAGTTCATCCTCGCCACCGGCGATGTCGGACGGCACGGCGAAGGCCGCTACTTCCTCGATGCCATCCAGGCGCCCGATGGCACTCTCCACCTCGGTGGCGGCAATATTCTCGCCGCGGCGGCGGATGCAATCCTTGATGCGGTCGACGAAGGTGATCAGGCCATCGGCGGTCTTGGTGCCGGCATCGCCGGTATGGAACCAGAGATTCCGCCAGGCTTCGACGGTACGCTCCGGCATGTTGTGGTAGCCGACCATGAAGCCGAAGGGCACTTTCGGCCGCACCAGGATTTCGCCAAGTTCGCCCGGCGGCACCGGGCGGTCGGTTTCCGGATCGGCGACGATGACCTCGAAATGCTCCTCATGCGCCCAGCCGGCGGCACCCGGACAGGGCTGGCCGATGCGGCCCCAGACCGGGATATTCACTTCCGTCATGCCGAAGCCGGAAACGATATCGCCGATGCCGAATCGCTGGCGGAAGGCGGCTTCATGCTCGGGCAGGTTCGGCGCGTTGCACAGCACGCGCAGCTTATGCTGATTGTCCTCGGGCCGTGGCGGCTGCAACAGCACGAAGGCAGCCAGTGCACCGAGTCCGTTCGACACCGTGCAGCCATGCTGGCGGATATCGTTGAGCCATTCCGAGGCGCTGAAACGCTGGCGGATCACCGCCGGAATACCCATCAGGATGGTGCAGCCGAGCTGCATCAGCAGGCCATTGGCGTGGAACAGCGGCAAGGTGATGTAGTATTTATCCGCCGCGGTAAGCTGCACCGCCTTGATCTGGCCGATACCATAGAGCGCGCAATGGGCATGGGGCATCAGCACGCCCTTCGAGGGGCCGCTGGTGCCAGACGTGTACATGACACAGGCGATATCCTCGGCACGCGGCATCGGCCCGTCATAGGCCGGCGCCTGGCGCCACCCAGCCCAGTCGAGCAAAACCTGGCTCGCGGCGGCATGCGCGGGCTTGTCGCCCACCACGATGATGCGCTTCAGGCTCGGCACATCAGCACCAGCAGCAAGCACCGGCTCCAGCAGGCTGGCATCGACAATGGCGAGATCGGCGCCGCAATTGCGCAATTGATGCTCGAGGAAAGCGCCGCGCAATTCGGTGTTCAACATCACCGCCACGGCGCCGAGCCGACCCAAACCCTGCCAGGCCCGCACCAGATCGATGCCATTCGGCATCATCACCGCCACCATGTCGCCCGGCTTGATGCCGAGGCTACTGATGTAGCCGGCGACATGGGTCACATCGGCAGCCGCCTCGCCGAAGCTGAGGCGAGCGCCATCGGTCATGATGATCCAGGGCGCATCGGGCTGCCGCGCGCCCTGTTCGGCCAGCGCCTGCGGCAGCAGCCATTGCGACGGATCATCAACCTTGCTGTACATGCCCCTGCTCCTCACACCTATGCTTAATGCCCGATCATCATGCGGTCCTGCGCCTCGGCGATTGCCTCAGGCCCGCCGTTCCACACGATGCGGCCGCTATCGATCAGATGAAATTGCTGCGCCAGCAGACGCGGCACCTTGAAATTCTGCTCCACCAGCACGACAGCGGTGCCCTGGGCATTGATCTCGCCAATGGCCTGGATGATCGCATCCACCACCACCGGCGCCAAGCCTTCGGTCGGTTCGTCCAGCAGCAGGTAGCGCGGATTGGCCATCAATGCGCGACCGATCGCCAGCATCTGCTGCTCGCCGCCGGAGAGCGACGTACCATTGGTGGCACGGCGCTCGGCCAGGCGTGGAAACAGGCCGTAGACGCGCTCCAGCGTCCAATAACCGGGTGGATGGATCGCCGCCGGCAGGCGCAGGTTTTCCTCCGCCGTCAGGCTGGGGAATATCTGCCGGTTCTCCGGCACCAGGGCGATGCCACGCCGGCTGCATTCATGCGCCGCCAGCCTGGTGATATCCGCGCCATCCAGCCGCCGCGCGCCTGAAGCCACCGCCTGGCCGCCGGCCAGCGCCCGCAGCAGGGTGGATTTGCCGGCGCCGTTGCGCCCGATCAAGGCCGCGATGCCGCCGGCGGCAATAGCGAAATCGACATGATGCAGCGCCTGCGCCTTGGCATAAAAGACATCAGCGTTTTGCAGTTCAAGCATGGGCCTGATCCGTCCCAAGATAGAGCCGCCGCACTTCCGCGTCGCGGCAGACCGCGTCGGGCGAGCCGCGCATCAGCACTTCACCGGCGATCATCACCACGATCTCGTCGGCAATGCGCATCACCGCATCCATGTTATGCTCCACCAGCAGCACGGAGCGATGGCGCCGTACGCGATCAAGCAAGGCCATGGCGGCATCGATCTCGGCCTGGCCGACGCCAGCCAACGGCTCATCCAGCAGCAGCACGCTCGGCTCGGTCATCAAGGACAGGCCGAGCTCAACGGCGCGCTGCTTGCCATGGCTCAGCACCGCCACCGGCTGATCAAGCTCGGCTTCCAGGCCGACTTCGGCCGCAACCCGCCGCGCCCGCTCGGTGAGTTCCGGCCAGGCCGCCACCGACCGCCAGAAAGGCTGCAGCCGGAAGCGGCGCGGCTGCGCCGCCAGGCGCAGATTCTCCAGCACCGTCATGCGGTCGAAGATATTGATGATCTGGAAGCTGCGCCCCAGACCAGCCGCGGCGCGGCGATGCGCCGGCAAAGCCGTGATATCCTGGCCTGCCAGTTCGATACTGCCGGCTGCCATGGTCAGCCGGCCGCTCAGGGCATTGATCAGCGTGGTCTTGCCGGCCCCATTGGGGCCGATCAGGGCGATGGTCTTGCCGCGTTCGAGATCCAGGCTGACATTGCTCAAGGCCTGGAACTGCCCGAAGCGGACACTGACATCGCGGCAGGAAAGGGCGATTTCTGCTGTCATGGCCGCTTCCATAACCGCGCCCCCAGGCCCACAAGGCCCTGGGGCAGGAAGATGGTGCAGAAGATGAAAATGACGCCGAGGATGCCATACCAATATTGTGTGCTGGCGGAGAGGCCCTCGCGCAGCAATTCCACCAGGGTGACACCGATTACCGGCCCCAGCAGCGTGCCGCTGCCGCCCAGCAGGGTCATGATCACCACGTCGCCGGAAATCTTCCAGTTCAGCATCTGCGGGCTGACATACATCATCAGCGAGGCGAGATAGGCGCCGGCAAGGCCGGAAAAGCCACCCGAAACCGTGAGTGCCGCCAGCCGCAGACCGGTGATATCGAAGCCGATCTGCTCGGCGCGCACCGGATTCTGTCGCAGGCCCTGCAAGGCCTGGCCGAATGGGGAATGCTTGAAGATGCCGCAGAACACCAGCGTTGCCACGAACGCGGCGTAGATGCTCCAGTAGAAGGCATGGTTGTTGAAGAAGTCGATCTCGCCGAAGGCCGGACGCGGCACGCCGGGCAGACCATCGACGCCGCCCGAAAGCTTGCGCAACCGCGTCGTCATCACGATGGCGATCAGCTCCGCCAGCATCAGGGTCATCAGCGAGAAATAGAGGCCCGATACGCGCCGGCCGATAATGCCGAACAGCAAAGCGGTAAGCGCGCCGGCAATTGTCGCCGCCAGCAAGGCCAGCGAGAAAGGCCAGCCGCCATCCAGCATCGCCCAGGCAGCGGCATAGGCGCCAAGCCCGAAGAAGGCGGCGTGGCCAAACGAGAGCAACCCGGAAAGGCCGAAGGCGATATCGTAGCCGAGCGCGAAGATCGACCAGATCATGATCAGCGCCACCAGGTAGATGAAGCCTTCATTGGCCGAGAACAGGCCCGCGCCGAGGAAGACCAGGGCCAAGCCCAGAATCGGCAGGGCTTCGGGATGCAGTTTGCGCGTCATGCCGTGCGCACCTTGATGCCGAACAGGCCGGCGGGACGCAGCAGCAACGTGGCGACCAGCACAGCGTAGGTAGCGATATCGATCCACTCGGCGGCATATTGCTGGCCGAAGGCGCGGGTCATGCCGATCAGCAGCGCGCCGAACACCGCACCACGGATATTGCCAAGACCACCGATGATCACCACGATGAAGCAATCGAGAATAACCGTGAAGCCCATCTGCAACTGGATCGGCAGCATCGGTCCCGCGATGGTTCCACCGATGCCGGCCAAAGCCGCACCCAGCGCGAAGATGCCGGTGCGCACGCGGTTCACATCAATGCCGAGGCCGGCGGCCATGGCGGCATTGTCGCTGCTGGCGCGCAGGATCAGGCCCAGCTTGGTACGTTCGATGCCGAAGAACAGCAGTGCGACCATGACGGCACCGAAGCACACCACGAACAGGCGGTATTTCGAGATGTCGGTATCGAACAGGTTGATGCTGCCAGAGAGACCGGGCGGCGGCGCGATGGAGCGGAGCTGCAGGCCCCAGACCACGCGGACGAATTCCTCCAGCACCAGGATCAGGCCGAAGGTGGCGAGTAACTGGAATTCATGGGCGCGGCTGTAGATTGGCCGCAGCACCAGCCGCTCGATGCCGGCGCCAACCAGAGCGAGCAGCAAGGGCGAGATCAGCAGGGCGAGCCAGAAGGTGCCAAAACTGGCAGCGACCTGATAGGCGAAGTAGGCGCCCAGCATGTAGAGCGCGCCATGGGCAAAATTGATGATGCCCAGCATGCCGAAAATCAGCGTCAGGCCTGCGGCCAGCAGGAACAGCAGCATACCGATGCTGAGACCGATGACGATGGTGGACATGCTTTAGCCCGGAATGTTCTGGCCTGATGCGAGAAGCTGACCGGCGCGGCGGCTGCGTGGGAGTGCAACCGCCGCGCCGGCGCGGCGTCCGGGGAGGATCAACCGCAGGGCTTGAATAGGGTGGCGGACTGGAAAGTCTCAACCACCTTCATGGTGACGCTGGCATTGGCGCCGCTGACGGCGGTGCCGAACAGGCCGATCTGCTCCGCCTGATTATCGCAGGCCCGCATGCGCTTCACGCCTTCGACCGAATCCTGGCGCACGGAGTTGCGGAACGCATCCACCCACTTCTCCTTGTCCCAAACGCCGGTGCTTTCCACGGTATCGAGCCACCAGCTCAGGCCATCATAGGCCTCACCAGCATACTGGCTCGGCAATTCGTTGAACTTGGCCTGGTAGGCGGCAACGAATTTCTTGTTGCGCGGCGTATCCTGCGTGTAGTGGTAGCGCAAAGTGGAATTGATGCCGAGCGCGCCGGTGGGGCCGACGGCAAGACCCAGCGTCTCGTCCATCAGCATGGTGCCCATCACCTTCATCTTCTGCGGCAGGCCGGTTTCGCCGCCCTGCTTCAGCGACGTGACCACGTCGCCGCCAACCACCAGCAGCAGCAGGCCATCGGCACCGGACTTCACCGCCTTGTCCAGCATGATCGAATAATCCTTCGAGCCGATCGGCGCGAATTCCTCGCCGGCGACGGCAATATTCTTGCTGGCAAGATCGGCCTTCAGCGCCGTCCACATATCGCGACCGACCTGGTAATCGGCGATGATGCCGTAGAGCTTCTTCACCGACTGGCGCTTGGCGAATTCACCGATCATGGTGTTTTCCATGGACACGGTATTCGAGGTGCGGAAAGTGTAGCGGCTCTTGTCGGCGCCGGTGATGCGGTCGTCGGCGGAAAGCGTGACGATCTGCGGCACCTTGCGCTGATCGGTCAGCTTCATGATCGCCAGGGTGGAACCGGACGAGACTTCGCCGAACACCGTATGCACGCCCTGAGAAAGCGCACGAGTCGCCTTCTGCACCGCCACCTGAGTGGAGGTTTCGGTATCCTCCCACATCACTTCGATGGGCTTGCCGAGCACCTTGCTGCCGCGCTCTTCGATGGCGATGGTGGCGCCACGGCGCATATTCTCGCCGATGATACCCCAGGCACCGCTCAACGGAATGATGCCGGCAATGCGGAATTTGTCGGCCGGCTGCGCTGCGGCAGTGGCTGCGGAAAATGCAACGCCCGCTGCAAGAGCAAGCGCGAGAGCGGAACAGGCCACGGCTGTGGCACGCGACGGCTTCATGGTTTCCTCCGGTTTTTTTATCGTTGCAGTACGCGACTATTGGCGGCACTATTATCACCGCTTGATCAATATATCAACATGTTTTCTATAAATGCCATCCGGGATTAAACAGGCATGGCGCAGCAGGAGGAAATACTCATGGCACGGATCAGTCCGCTCGAATCCGCTGATGCCGGCAGCAATGCCGCGGAATTGCAGGCACTTATCGACTTTGTCGGTTATCGCCCGAATGCGCTGTTCACCATGGCGCGGCGCGAGGGCCTGCTGAATGCAGTGCTCGGCCTGGTGCGCGTGACGGCGCGCGGCCCCGGCCACTTCCCGGAAGCCTTCCGCTTCATGATCGCCGCTGAAACCAGCCGCATCGCCGGCTGCCGCTACACCACCGCGCATGTCGTGCATGCCGCCGCGCATGCCGGCGTGGCGGAAGCCAAGATCATCGCCCTGCCCGAACGCGCCACCTCGCCGCTCTATGATGATGCCGAACGCACGGCGCTCGACCTTGCCGCCGCCGGCGGCCGCTTGCCAATGGGCGATACCAGCGCCGCCTATGCTGCCGCCGCGCGGCATCACGGCACCGAGGCGTTGCATGAGATCATTACCGTTATCGCCGCTTTTGGCTGGTTTAATCGCTGGAATTCCCTTATGCAGAGCGATCTGGAAGCGGAGCCGGCGGCATTTGCCGCACGGATTCCCTGGTTGAATATGGGGTGAGCGCCGATGGCGGCGAAGCAGAAGAAGTCAGTGGCGGCAGCAAATACCGCCTCTGCGGCGACAGCCGCGATGATGGCCGATGTGGAGCAGGATTCGCGCCGCACGCTGGAACTGGTGTTTTACGTGCATATGGAAATGGCTCATCTTGCCGACCGCGTGCTGTCGCAATATGACATGGGCCGCGCGCATCACCGCGTGCTGTACCTGACGGCGCATAATCCCGGCATCACGGTGAACGAGATTCTCTCGATCCTGCGCATCACCAACCAGGCGCTGTCACGCACCCTGAACCAGCTTATGCGCATGGACCTGATAGAGCAGCGGCCGGGCAAGACCGATCGCCGCCACCGCTGCCATTACTGCACGCCCAAGGGCCTGCAACTCGACCGCCGCCTGACCAAGCTGCAGTTCGAGCATATCGAAACCAGCCTGCGCCACCTGCCACGCAAGCAGCTCGAAACCTTCTGGGCCGTGCTCTATCAAATGGTGCGCGACCAGGACAAACCCTGGATCAGCGTCTACCAGCCGGAGTGAAGCCGCCGCACGCGCGCCGGCCTCCCCGTTTGCGCTCGCCCCGTTTGTGCTCGCTTAGGCTGCGACCGGCGCCTCATACAGGCTGATGACGCAGACCCCGGCCAGGCCGAGATTATGCTGCAGCGCCAGCTTGGCACCCTCCACCTGGCGCGCGCCGGCCTCGCCGCGCATCTGCCACACCAGTTCAGCGCATTGCGCCAGGCCGGTGGCACCGAGCGGATGGCCCTTGGAGAGCAGGCCGCCCGAGGGATTGGTAACGCAGCGGCCGCCATAGGTATTGTCGCCGTCGCGCACGAAACGTTCGGCATCGCCGCTATCGATCAGCCCCAGTGCGTCATAGGCGATGATCTCGTTGGAGGCGAAGCAATCGTGCAGCTCCACCACCGGAATGTCCTTGGGATCGACGCCGGCGGCCTCGTAAACCCGGCGCGATGCGGTATGCGCCATGTCGTAGCCGACCAGCTTCATCATGCTGCCGGCCTCGAACACATCGGGCTGATCACTGACCATTGCCTGGGCGCGCACGCGCACGGCGCGGTTCAGGCCATGGCGGCGGGCGAAATCCTCCGACACCACGATGGCGGCGGCAGCGCCACAGGTGGGCGGGCAGCACATCAGGCGGGTGAGCGGGCCGAACATCGCCGGCGAGGCCATCACTTCCTCCACCGTCACCGGCTTGCGGAACAGCGCGCGCTCGTTATTGGCGGCATGGCGGCGGGCCTTCACCTGCACTTCCGCCATGGTCTCGGCGGCCATGCCGGTGCGGTCCATGTATTCGCGGCCGGCGCCGCCGAAAAGTTGGCAGGCAAACGGTGCGGCGGATTCGCCCTGCACGCGCTGCGCGGCTTCCAGGCTGGGCTGCCACGGGCTCGGCCATTGCGGGTAGATCACATCGATGGCGCCGGCCGGCATCTGCTCGAAGCCAAGCGCCAAAGCACAATCGACCACGCCGGCTTCCACCGCCTGGCGGGCCAGGAAAAGGGCCGTGGAGCCGGTGGCGCAGGCATTGGTGACGTTGATGATCGGGATACCGGTGATGCCGGCGGTGTAGACCGCGCGCTGGCCGCAAGTGGTATCGCCATAGACGTAGCCGGCATAGGCCTGCTGCACGGCGGAGAATTCCAGGCCGGCATGGGCCAGGGCTTCTGAAATCGCCTGCTTGGCCATCACCGGGAAAGGCTCATTGGTACCGGGCTTGGTGAAGCTGGTCATGCCGACACCAGCGATATAGGCGGATTTTGCCATCGTTCCCTCCTGCTTTTATATCAACATTGTTGATATAATTAGCCAGCCTCGCCGGCTTTGGCAAGTGCAATTGTGAAGCGGGAGGCCTTACGTCAGTTCGCGCAGGCCCGCCGGCGTTTCGATCATCGCACGATAACGCAGCACAGGACCGGGCTGGATAAGCGGCGGGCGGTCTATCGCCAGGCCGGCATAAAGCCCTGACAGGGTAACCGGGTCTGGGTGTTCCAGGGAAAAGGAATGCAGCCGCGCCCCCAGATCGGCCATGGTCGCCATCGAGCGCGGCTTGCCCCGGCGGTCGATGAGCGACGGTACGGCGCCATCCAGCGGCAGCGACCCATCGACCGGGATCGCGAAATCGAACACCGGGTTCTCTGGTGGCAACGCCACCTTGGTGCCGAAGATAGTGGCATGCTTGGCAAACACCGCGTCCATGCCATCCACCCGCGCCACCCAGCCCCGCAGGCGGCGGCCATCATCCCAGGCGGCACGGACCGCCCTCATATTATCCAGGCCGAACCAGCGCGACCGGCCAGGCGCCCGGCCATTAGGATCGAGCGCGACGATTTCGAGATAGACGCTGCCACCGAGCTGCAGCAGGTGATTATGGCTGCCCATATAAAGGTGCCGCTGGCCGAAAGGCACATCCAGGTCCAGGCAGGCGCGCACATGTGCCACGCCTTCGGCAAGATCGGGAGCAATGATGGTGAGATGATCGAGATACAGCATGCCGGGATGCGAGCTTACAGCACCGCAGCCCGGCGCGGAACGGTCGGCTGGCGCAGGCAGTTCAGCAGGAACAGCAGAAGCAGATACCGGGGCAGCGCATCTTCCGCTGCCCCGGTCTTTTCCCCGCTCTCGGCGCTTTGCGCCTGCTTCCGCTCACTTCAGGTTGCTGATCGTCTGCATCAATGCCTTGCGGTCGAAGACATTGATCTGATCCACCAGTTCATTGGAATAGAGCGTGCTGGTGGGGATGTCGCGCGACTGCAATTCGCCGCCTTCATGCAGGAAGCGCAGCAGGTTGCTCCAGGATTCCTCGGAGAAGGCGCCATAGCGCGGATGGTCGTTCAAGCCCTGGGGCAGCATGGTCTTGAGGATGGTCTGCACCACTGGCACACTCTTGGCCATGATCTCGGCTTCCGTGCCGTCTTTCAGCTTGACCTGCGGATAGACCTTCCAGGTCGCCTTGACGCACCATTCCAGCGCACCAAGGCAGGCCAGCGTCGCCTGCGCCATGGCGCGACCGAAGCCGACCATGGTCTGCGGGTCGCTCTTGAAGCGGTCCTCGGCGGCAACATAGCCATTGCCGAACAGCGTCTTGATCTCGCGGTCCATCGGCAGGATGCGCAGCTTGGCCCCCATCGCCTGGTAATTGGCAATCTCGTTCCAGCCGATGTAATAGGCATCGGCATCGCCACGCATCAGCGAATACAGCGCCTGGCCGGAATAGCCGATGGTCTGGAAGCTGTAGTCGCGGCCTTCCACCAGACCGTGATTCTTCAGCAGCACGCGGGTGATCGGCATATGGGTGTTGGTTAGTACCTGCACGCCGACCTTCTTGCCCTTGAGGTCTTCGATCTTATGCACCGGGCCGGCCTCCGGCACGATGATTTCCCAATTGTAGAAGGGCGTGGCGTTGTAGAAATACTTCACCGGCATCGGCGAACGGCCCGGCTGCTTCAGCACCGCCAGCGGCTCGGCCCCGACAAAACCGAAATCGACGCCCTTCGATACCACCTGCGGCAGTACCATCGACGTGCCCTTGAGTTCGACGACGCGGATGCTCAGGCCTTCCTTCTGGAACAGGCCGAGTTCGATGCCGGCGGCAATCGGCGCCAGGTTCATGGTGATGGTGGCCGGCCAGCCGATGATCACCTCGCGCGCCACTGCCGGCGTGGCAAGCGGCCCAAGCAGCAGCGCAGCAGCCGAAAGGCCGATACGCTGCAGGAGACGCGTGGATACTGCCTTAAAACGACCCTGTACCATGATAGCCTCCTGGCGATTGCTATTAGTGAACCCTAGGCCGGCATTGTCTCCGGCTGCATCAAAGCCGCGAATTTGGTGAAGAATTCATCGGCATTCTTCTTGGCGGTGCCTTCGATCAGGCGCTGACCGAGCTGGGCGATCTTGCCCGCCACCTTGGCCTCGACCTCGTAGCGCAGCAGCGTACCGGTATCACTGGCTGAGAGATGCACCAGCGCCCCGCCCTGGGCCGCGCCGGCGATGCCGCCATTGCCTTCGCCGCTGATGCGGTAACGCACTGGTTCCTGGCGGTCGCTGATCGTCACCTTGCCGGAGAAAGTCGCCCGCACCGGGCCGAGCTTGGCCACCACTACGGCACTCAGCACGTCCTCCGACACCCAGTCGATCTCGCGGCAGCCGGGAATGCACTGTCCCAGCACATCCTTGTCGTTCAGCGCCGCCCAGACCTGGGTAATCTCCGCCGCGATCTGCACTTCGCCCGTCATCTGCAACGCCATGCCTAATCCCCTGCTTCGCGATACTTGGTTTCCTGGTATTTGACCTGCCGCGTCACGCGGCGCGCCAGTATCGGCCCGATCACCACCACCAGCAGCAACCGAGTCACCTGGTTCGCCAGCACGAAGGAAACATTGGCGTGATTGGTCATGGCGATAATGGCGATCATATCGATGCTGCCCGGCGCCGTGGCCAGGAAGGCGGTGAGCTGGTCCACATGCATCACTTGCGACACACCATAGGCGGCGATGGCGCTGATCAGAATCAGCACCGCCGAGGACAGCACCACCGGCGGAATGATGCGGACGACGGAATCAATGGTCTGGCGCGTGAACAGCAGGCCGATCTGGATGCCGAGGGTGACATTGGCCCCCAACAGCAGCCAGTTCGGAATAGATACCTGCACCACGCCGCTGAGCTGCAACACACTGCCGGCTGAAATCGCCACCAGGATCGGCGCCGCCGGCATCCAGCGGATGCGCGCCGCCGGGATTGCCAGGCAGGCGATGGCGATGCTGGCAATGATCGAAGGCATGTCCGCGACGCCGACATGCAGGCCAGTGCCGGTGATGTCGTCGGCCAGGAAATGCGATACCACGGTGGCGACCAGCACCACCTCGGCCACGCGGACATATTGGATGAAGGCGACCAGGCGGCTATCGGCACCGGATTGATGCGCCGCCGCCACCATCATGCTGGCCATGCCGGGCAGGCCACCCCAGATCGCCGCATCCACCGGAATGCTGGTGCGGCGGCTCACCACCACGCCGATCAGGTAGGCAACGAAAATCATCACGATGGTGAGGCCGACAAACAGCGGCCAACTGGTGGCGAAGCCGTTGAGCGCCTCGGGGCTGATCCAGCCGGCCACTGACACACCGATGGCGCCCTGGGAAAACAGGAAAAGCGGCCGCGGCACCTGTGCCTTGATGCCGCGCAGCGAGAAGCCGATGGCGGTCAGCAATGCGCCGAGCAGGAACGGCGCCGGCACCGACAGCCATTGCAACGCCAGCGATACGGCCAGCGTGGCGGTCAGCAAGGCGGCCATGACCAGCAGATCTCGGCGTTTCTCGGCGAAGGAACGAAGCGACATGGGCGCCTTGCTTTGCAAGAGTACTGGACTTGTGAATAGACCGGACCGCAGGACGCACGATCCCCGCCGCGGGCCCGAGGGTCCACGGGTAATCCTGAGGCTGGTTTCGGCGAGACGGCGGCGCTCAGTTCAGCCTGAGTGCCGCCGTTGCTTAGCCGCTACTCGGCGGCGTTGGCGGCAGCGACGCTGCTCTTGGCCGCCATGGTCTGCAGCATGCCGATGGCTTCGGCGGTATCCACCACCTCGGCATACTTGCTGCCCATATCGAACAGGTTGACCGCATGCGAGACCGGCGAACGGTCGTAGCAGCCTTCATGCGGCACGATCACCTTGTAGTCATAGGCGAAGGCATCGATGGCCGAAGCGCGGATGCAGCCGCTGGTCGTGTTGCCGACCAGGAACAGCGTATCGACCTTGAGGCTGTTGAGATACTTCACCAGCGGCGTGCCGAAGAAGGCGCTGGGCGTGGTCTTGGGCAGCAGCACGTCGCCAGGCTGCGGCGCCACTTCCTCGACGATCTCGAGATGGCGGGGATTCACATTATCGGTCGGCATGCGGTTATGCTTGGCGCGCATGCGGATAGAGGAGATATGCGGATAGATGATCGGGAAGCCGGCCTTGCGGAAAGCGGTGATCAACTGCCGGATATGGCCGATGGCCTTCCAGGCATCCTCGCCGCAATTCATCGGGTGATATGACACCGCTTCGGAGAGCGGCATCGGTCCCTCGCCGGTGGTGAGGTATTGCACGTCGATGATCAGCAGCGCCGGCGCCTTGCCGAGATCGGAGGGCCGCGCGAAACCAGCGCGTCGGTAATGCTCGATGGTTTCCTCTGGTATGTAGCCGTCCCACGGATTGCTCATGGTCCTGTCCCTTCTCTGTTTGGCGGTATCTACTATTCGTGCTTCAACGCGGCATGGCCGCCCAACTGTCGGGCGGCGTCGAGAATCGCTTCGACAATCGGCATGTAGCCGGTGCAGCGGCAGATCGAGCCGGAAATCGCATCGCGCACCTCTTCAGCGGTGGGCGACGGATTCTCGTCCAGCAGGGCCTGTGCGGTGGCGAGCATGCCCGGCGTGCAGAAGCCGCATTGCAGGGCATGGTGGCGATGGAAGGCCTCCTGCAGCGGCGAGAGCTTGCCCTCCTCGGCCAGACCTTCCACGGTGGTGAAGCTGGCGCCATCGGCCTGCACCGCGAACATCAGGCAGGAGCGCACCGCCGCGCCATCCATCAGGATGGTGCAGGCACCGCAGACGCCATGCTCGCAACCGATATGCGTGCCGGTGAGATCGAGTTCCTCGCGTAGGAAATCCACCAGCAGGCGGCGATTCTCCACCTTGCCGGCGATCTGGCGGCCATTGACGGTAAAGGCGATGTCGACAAGCTCGGTCATGGGGCAGACTCCACTGAAGATCAGGGCAGCACTTGCTGCAGGGCACGGCCGACCAGCACTTCGATGAGCTGGCTGCGATAATCGGCGGAGGCATGCAGGTCGGAACGCGGTTCGATGGCGGCGCTGGCGGCACGACCGGCCGCACGGGCAAGCGCGGCATCCAGCCGCTTGCCGGTGATCGCCTCTGCTGCTTCGAGCGACAATACGGGTGTGTCGCTGGCGCCAAACACGACGATACGCGCCGCCACGACAATGCCGGCGGCATCGCGGTCGACGATGCAGGCAACGCCAACAATGGCAAAATCGCCGCGGCGCCGCGCAATCTCGGTGAAGCCCCAATTGCGGCCAGCAGGCCAGGCCGGGAATAGTATCTCCTTGAGGATCTCGCCGGGCTCCAGCGCCGTGGTGAGCACGCCTTGTGCGAAATCCGCCGCCGGCACCAGACGCTCGCCGGACGGGCCTGCCACCACCATGGTGGCATCCAGGGCCAGGCATAATGCCGGCCATTCGGCAGCCGGATCGGCATGGGCCAGGCTGCCGCCGATGGTGCCACGGTTGCGGATCGGCACATGCGCCACATGCGCCATGGCGGCCGGCAACAGCGGCAGATGCTGCAACAGAAAATCCGAGGTTTCGACCGCGCGGTGGCGCGTCATGGCGCCAATGCGGATCAGGCCGCCCTCTATCTGGCTGATCCCCGTCAGTTCCTGCACGCGTCGAAGATCAATCAGCTTTTCCGGCGCGGCGAGGCGGAAATTCATCATCGGGATCAGGCTCTGGCCACCGGCAATCACGCGGGCATCGTCACCGCCGTCCTGCAGGGCCTGCAAAGCGGCGCCCAGGCTGGTGGGGGCGGTATATTCGAAACGGCTCGGCTTCATGGCGGGCTTGCTCCTTGAACGGAACCGGGCCGCCGCCGCCAGAGCGGCAGCGGCCCGGCATGCTTCACTTCAGCGTCTTCGCCTTGGCCAGCACCTGCGCCTCGTCGAATGCACTCATCTTGTCCACCAGCTCGTTGGTGAAGAACATGTTCGGATCGATACTGGCCGAGGCGATCTCGCCGCCTTCATGCAGGATGTTGATGAAGCTCTTCCAGGCGCCTTCCGGATACTCGCCCCAACGCTTCGGCTTGCCTTCCGGGAAGGCAAACATGGTCTTCATGCCTTCCAGCACGGCATAGCTCTGGCGCTTGATGATTTCCTCGTCCGAACCCTCACGCGGCTTCAGGTTCGGATAATGCTTCCAGAAGGTCTTGACGCACCATTCGATAGCTTCGCGGCATGCCAGCGTGCCCATGCTCACCGCCTTGCCGAAACCGGCCAGCACTTCAGGCTTCTGCTTGAACGTATCCTCGTGGGCGAAGTAGCCGACGGTGAACAGATCCTTGAAGCGCGGATCGATCGGCAGCCGCTTCAGCTTGGTGCCCGAGGATTCAAAGCCGGCGATATTCGCCGTCCAGGTGTTGTAGGCATCGACCTGGCCGCCGAGCAGGGCGCGGAAAGCCGGGCCGCCGATGCTGATGGCCATGAGCTGGTAATCCTTGGTGATCTCCAGCCCGTTCTCCTTCATGATCAGGCGCGTGACCGGCACATGTGAGTTCGACAACGAACCGACGCCGATCTTCTTGCCCTTGAGATCCTTCAACGAGTTCACCGGGCTATCCGCCGGCACGACGAATTCCCAGATATAGTCGCGCGAGGCATTGTAGAAGAACTTCACCGGCACCCGGGTCTTGCCCGGCTGGTTTGCCACCACCAGCGGATCGCCGCCGCCAGAGCCGATCATGATCGACTTGGTGCTGACCTGCGGGATGACGATGGCGGCACCCTGGAAATCCTGCAACTTCACCTTGAGGCCGGCGGCCTCGAAGTAGCCAAGTTCCATGGCGGCAACGACATTCGACTGGCCGACAGTGACATTGGTGGGCAGGCCCACCACTACTTCCTCCAGCGCCTGTGCGGGCTCCGCCGCCATGCCGGCCAGCAGCAAAGCCGTTGCCGCCAGACCGAATTGCCTCACCCGTACCCGCTTCGAAATCGTCATCATGGCCTCCTGCTCTGCGCCCTGCGCTTTGTTCATCACCCGCGTGAATCCGATTGCCCGCTCCGGCTTCGCTTCCCCCCTCATGCCTGCAACTCCGGCACCACGACACGGCCGGCATCGACGATCTGCTGATTATCGAGGAACAGGCTGCAATTGCGCATCGGGATGTCCAGGTGGCAGGCAGTATCATTGGTGCCACCAAGCTCGGTATTAGGCCCGGTGGAAAACAGCACATTGCCGTAGAACGACAGCGCATTCATGATGCGCTCTTCCTGCACGCGCGGGCTGGTGATCATGTGATACCAATTGGCGCGCTCATGCATGCCCCAGCCGATATGCGAGATGGCATAGGCACGCGGATCGCGGAAACTATCCATGTAGTCGCGCATCAGCGCGGCATCGACGCCATCGCCCTCGATGGACGTGACATAGCCCTTCTTCACCGTCAGGCGGATCGGCGTCTGGATATACCGCTTGAAGGCCGAGAGGATGTCGCCCGGCGACAGCACCACGGTGCCTTCTATATCGTCGTCGTTGCCTTGAGTGAACAGGAAGGCGGAGGGGAAATTGTCCCAGCGGCCGGGCGTGTCGGTGAAGCCATATTGGGTCATCACCGGATATTGCTGCAACGCATAGCGGATATCGGTGCCGGCGGCAGAGGTGACGCGCAGTTCGCGCGCCTGCGACAGCATGCGGGCGCCGGCCTCGACGCGGCGACGCTGATCGACGCTTGGGAACATCTGCTTCAGCACATGCAGCGGCTCGGACACCATCAGGATGCGGGTGCCGGCGGCCTGAATCTCAAGCTGTTCGGCAGAGAACAGCAGGCCGAGCAGATCCACCACCATATCGGCATTCTTCAGCGCCTCGATGGCCGGGCGGTTGCCAGCCAGCGGCGTCTTGCCGATCACGCCGGCCTTGTTGGCGGTGCTGTGGTCCGGTACATTGATGTGCAGCACGGTGGCGCCGAGATTGCGCGCCGCCACCAGGAAGGCCTGGGCGAACTCGGCCTTGTTGGTCGCGGCACTGAGGATCGCCACCACCTCGCCCGGCTGCACATTGCACAGCTTCAGTTCGGCGGTGAAGATGTCGAGCATTTCCACATCGATGGCGGGCATGGCGGTTCCTTTCGGTCTCAGGAGGCGTTGCGCATCGCCGCCGGCGGATTGGCAACGCGCAGCGGCTTGCCATCCAGGAAGGCGAGGACGTTTTCGAGCGACTGTTCATAGAAGCCGGTGAACATGTCGCGCTTCACGAAGCCGACATGCGGCGTCAGGATGGCATTCTCGGCCTGGCGCAACGGATGCGTCGCCGGCAGCGGCTCCTGGTCATAGACATCGATGGCAGCGAAGATGCGCTTCTCCTGCAAAGCCGCCAGCAGGGCAGCTTCATCGACGATGGGGCCGCGTGCCGTGTTCACCAGCAGCGCGCCGCGCTTCATGCGGCCGAGATCGGTGGCGGTGATCGCGCCCACGGTCTTGGGCGAATGCACCAGATGCAGCGTCACCACGTCGGATTCGGTGAACAGCGCCTCCTTGGAAACCATGGTGGTGCCGGCTTCCGCCGCGCGCTCCGGCGTCAGGTTCGGGCTCCAGGCCAGCAGCTTCATGCCCAGCGCCTTGCCGTAAATCGCCATCTTCTTGCCGATATTGCCGAGACCGACGATGCCGAGTGTGCGGCCGTTCAGCGTCTCGCCGAATGGAATGCCTTCCTGCCACAGGCCGGCGCGCATATTCGCGTGGCCAACCGGGATATGGTGCATCGCCGCCAGCATCAGGCCGAGCGTAAGTTCTGGGGTCGCCCAGAGATTGGCATTCGGCGCGTTCGACAGGCTGCACTGGATGCCCATGGCATCGCAGCTTTCAAGGTCAATATGCAGCGTGAGCGCACCGGTCTGGGCGATCAGCTTCAGTCGCGGCAGCTTGCGCAGCAGCGACGGCGTGAACTTGGTACGGTCGCGCATCGGCACCAGCACGTCGAAATCGGCAAGTGCCTTGGCCGTAGCGTCTTCATCGCCGAGCGGCTGGGTAAACCACACCACGTCGGCTTTCTGCTGCAGGGGAGCCCAGTCGACGCAAGCGCGCGACACATCCTGCCAGTCATCGATAATCGCTACGCGCATGACACACCTTTGTTTGGCAATACGGGAAAGGCTGCCCGGCCGGACACTACGAGTCCGGCCAGGCAGGAACTCAATGGCTTGCCGGTTTGCTGGAATTGTCCCAGAAGGCGATGCGGCGATGAGCGAAGCGGACAATCGCCGTGCCCATCAGGCCGAGCATGATCAGGCTGATGATGCAGGCGAACATCAGCGGCGTGTTGAAGTTCGCCATCGCCGACTGGATCAGCCAGCCCAGGCCCTGTGATGAAGCAACGAATTCGCCCACCACCGCGCCGATCAGGGCGAAAACGATGGAGATTTGCAGGCCTGAGAAGATATGACCGGCAGCGGCGAAGATCTTGATGCGGAAAAAGGTGAGCCAGCCCGGCGCTGAGAAAGCCCGCATCATATCGACCAGAGCCGGATCGGTCTGGCGGATGCCGGTCACCGTGTTCACGAAAAGCGGGAAGAAGCACATCATCGCCACCATGGCGATCTTCGAGCTGAGGCCGTAACCAAGCCACAGCATGATCAGCGGCGCCACCGCCACCTTCGGCGTCGATTGCAGCGCCACCACGAAGGGATAGACGAATTTCTCGAAGGTGCGCGATTCCGCCAGCACGGTACCGACCAGGATGGCGAAGCCACAGCCGATCAGATAGCCGTAGAAAGTCGATTGCAGCGTGTAGGACAGATGCGGATAGAGCAGGCCGCCATCGACATAGCCGATCCAGATTTCACGCAACACCGGCAGGATGCGTGGGAACATGTAATCGGGCACATTGAAGGCGACTACACTCGCTTCCCAGATCACCAGCAGACAGGCAAAGGTGATCAGGGGGTAAATGATCGTGGTGGCGCGCGAAGACAGTACCAGCCTGGTCTTAGGCTGCTTGGCGGCAACAAACATCTCGGTCGAGGCCTGGTCGCTCATGATTCCCTCCTGCCTTAATGGTTGTAGAGCTTGCGGAGCTGACCGCAGAGTTCGGCGAAATCGCTGGATGCCATGGTTTCCATGGTGCGCGGACGCGGCAGGTCCACCACCACCTCCTCGATGAAGCGACCCGGCGAAGCGGACATCATCATGATGCGGTCGGAGAGCAGCACCGCTTCCGGGATCGAATGGGTGATGAACAGCACGCTCTGGCGGCTCTTCTCCAGGATTTCCTGCAATTCCACCGACATGCGCTCGCGTGTCATGGCATCGAGCGCGGCGAAGGGTTCGTCCATCAGCAGCAGGCCGGGATTGTGGATCATGGCGCGCGCGATGGCGACGCGCTGCTGCATGCCGCCGGAAAGTTCACTTGGGTAGTGATTGGCGAATTTCTCCAGCGCCACCAGCTTGAGCAACTGATGTGCACGGTCGATATAATCCTTCTTGTTCAGGCGCATCGCGCTGATCGGGATCAGGATGTTTTCCAGCACCGTCTCCCAGGGCAGCAGGGTCGGGCGCTGGAATACGATGCCGACATTGCGGTGCGGATTACCTTCCATCACCTCATCGAACAGCGTGACAATGCCGCTGCTGGCACGACGCAGACCGGCCAGCACACTGAGCAGGGTGGACTTGCCGCAGCCCGAAGGCCCGAGGATCGAGATGAACTCGCCCGCCTTCAGCTTCATGTTGAGGTTGGTCACCGCCTGGATTGGGCCACGGCTCGACTGATAGACCACCGACATCCGCTCGACGCTCACGATGGTTTCGCCGGGCATGCGCGGCGTCAGCGTGGCGGCCTTGGTCAAGGCGACGGCCGACGACCAGGCCGTTGGGGAAAGCGCGGTCATGATGTTCACGGTGGCACCTCGCTGTTCGTTTTTGGGCTGCTTTGTTCTTTGGTCTGGGGCTAATCGGATACGACATGGGCCGGCGAACCGGCCCATGTAATCAAGAGGAATAGGTGAGTCCGAACTTGGCTGCCGCACCGGTTGCCGGACGGATATCCTTGCCCGCCGCCGCATCGCGGATCAGACGCGCAAGATTGTTGGGCGACATCGGCAGGTCATAGATCTGTACGCCGATCGGCGCTAATGCATTCGACACCGCATTGGCGAGCACACCACCGGTGGCGGATATGGCGCCTTCACCGGCGCCCTTGACGCCCAGGGGATTGAGCTTGGACGGCGCTTCCTGCAGCGAGTCGGCTTCCACGCAGGGGAAGTCGGTGGCTGTGGCGACGAGATAATCGGCGAAGCTGCCGGTGAGAATCTGGCCGCTCTCGTCGTAGACGAATTCATCCATGAACGTGCCGCTCAGACCCTGCACCGATGCACCGATAGTCTGGCCATGCACGATCATCGGGTTGATGGCGCGGCCGATATCCTCGACGGTGAGAAAACGCACCACATCGACAATGGCCGTCTCCGGATCCACCGCCACATGGGCGATCTGGGTGCCGTAGCTGTAGGTGAGATCTTTATTGAGGAAGGTACCTTCGGCCTGCAGCGCCTCGATGCCGCCCATATCCTTCTGCACGGCTTCGACGAATTCCGCGAAACTGGCCAGGGCCTCGGCCTCCCCCTTGCGGAACAAGGCCCCATCGCGATAGGCGATATTCTCTGGTGCCTCGTTGTAGCGCAAAGCCGCTACCTGCACGATCTTATCGATCAGGTTGCGGGTGGCGATATGCACGGCACTGCCGCCCATGACAGCACAGCGGCTGTGGCCGTAGCCGTTGCCGTTCGGCACCAGATGCGTGCTGCCATGCAGCACATTGATCGATTCGAAGGGGATGCCAAGCTGCTCGACCGCCACCTGGGCCATCACGGTCTGGATGCCCTGGCCGCAGCTCGATGACCCGACGCTTACCTCGACTTCGGTGGGCGATTTGACGACGACGCGCGCATCTTCCGAGGGGCCGACGCCGGTCGAGTCGACATAGCAGGACACAGCGATGCCGTGCCATTTGCCATCGACGAACTTGCCATTGAGCTGCTTGACCTCTTCATAATTGAAGAGCTTCAGCGCGTGCTCCAGCGTCTGGTGGTAGTCGCCGGTATCGTAGTCGCTCTCGCCCATATAGGGCACCAGCATGCCGCCCTTGTAGGGTAGCTGTTCCTTGCGGATCAGGTTCTTCTTGCGCAATTCCAGCGGATCGATGCCGAGATCGGCCGCCGCCATGTCCAGCAGGCGCTCGGTATAGAAAGCCGCCTCATAGCGGCCGGGACCGCGATAGGCACCCACCGGCGTCTTGTTGGTGATCAGGACATTGAGTTCGCAGGAGAAATTCTCGACATCATAAGGGCCCGGAATGAATTGCACCGTCTTTGCCGGCACCACCGCCGCACCGGCGCAGGTGCAATAGGCACCGAGATCGGTGAATACGCGGGCACGCATCCCCAGAATGTAGCCATCCTTGTCGAAAGCCGCTTCCAGCTCGCAGGCGCCTTCCCGCGAGTGGTTGGTGGTCATGATATGCTCGCGGCGGTCCTCGATATACTTGACCGGGCGCTTCAGCTTGATCGAGAGGAAGGCGGTAAAGAGATCCTCCGGGTAAAAATGCCCGCGGACACCGAAGGCACCGCCGACATCGTTCTCGATCAGGGTAACGTCGTCCTTCCGCAGCTTCAGCATCGAGGCCAGCAGGTCGCGCGTGCCGCGCGGCCGGCCATTGGCGCCATAGCAGATCAGTTTGCCGGTCGCTTCGTCCCAGTGGGCGATATTGCCACGGGTTTCCATCGGCATGCCGGAATGGCGGTGGATGCGAAACACATCCTTGCGCACGTAGTGGGCATTGGCGAAAGCGGCATCGGCATCGCCGCGCGACACATCGTATTTGCAGGCCATGTTGGTGCCGGCAGTTTCATGCACCAGCACCTTGTCGGTCAGCGCCTGATCGATATTGGTGACGGCTTCGTAGGGTTCGAAGCCGATATCCACCAGGTTGGCGGCGTCTTCGGCGATATAGCGGTTATCGGCAACCAGCACGGCGACCGGCTCGCCGACAAAGCGGACAACATCCACCGCCAGCGGCCATTCCAGATAACGCTCATAGCCCGGCATATCGAAAGGCGGCGGCACCGGAATCTGCCGGGCATAGTCCTTGATGTCTTCGGCGGTGATGAAGGCATGCACGCCCTGAACTGCCAGGGCGGCGGAAGCGTCGATCTTGAGAATCCGGCCATGGGCGATAGGGCTGCGAATCACCACCGCATGCAGCATGCCGGGCAGCTTGATGTCGTCGACGTAGCAGCCCTTGCCAGTGAGAAAGCGGAAGTCCTCACGGCGCAGGGTCGCTGTGCCAACCCCCGGATTCTGCCTCTGAATCGCCGCACTCGCGTTCATGCTGGACCACCCCTTTCTCAGCGCCAGAAATGCTGCGGCGCACACACCCCGATAGACCCTCACTCATTGCGTATTATCAAAAACAGAATTGAATTCTGTTATATAGAATTCATTGAGTCAACAAATTTCATGGCTACGCTGTGAAGTTACGGCGATTGGTCAGAGAAAGCGCAAAATGATCACATTTTACGCGGCTTTTGCCTATTATTTTTGCGTCACTTTTCGCTTGCCAAGCCGGATACTTCATCCTAGCGTAATTCTTCACAACAGAAGATAATTCTGTTTGTCAGAACTTATCTGAAACGCTCAACGTTTTGTCAGTATAAAGAATGGGCATACGTCGTGTTGCGACGCAGCATTCTCCGGTTCTGCTCCCTTATCGGTAGCAGCCCGGGACACGACTAATTCTACGGGTTCAGCAGAGCGAGAGGCGGACATGTCCCACCCCCAGACCATCCTCATCGCCGGCGGCGGCATCGGTGGCATTACCCTGGCGCTGGCTTGCTTAAAATACGGCTTCAAGGTCGAAATCTTCGAACAGGCCCCGGTTTTGGGCGAAATCGGCGCTGGCGTGCAGATCAGCCCGGCTGGCATGCGCGTGCTGGATGCGCTCGGCCTCAAGGACCGTATCCTGGCCGAATGCTACAATCCTGTTGGCCGCGAAATGATCGTGTGGAACACCGGCTACCGCACCTCGACGCCGACGCGCAGCGAGGATGTGATCGCCCGCTACGGCTATCCCCATGTCACCATGCACCGCGCCGACCTGCACAATATCCTGGTGGATGGCCTCGAGGATAATCCGAATGTCACCATCCATCTGAACGCCAAGGTCGCCGGCTTCGAAGAGCATGGCGATGGCGTCACGCTGCATCTCGCCGACGGACGGAAATTCTCCGGCACGGCTCTGGTCGGCGCCGATGGCCTGCATTCCGCCGTGCGTCGCCAGCATATCGGCCCATCCAAGCCGCAATTCACCGGCGGGATTTCCTGGCGCGGTCTGATTCCCATCGAAACCCTGCCCGAGGAAGTGCGCCCGAAATACGCGCAGAACTGGGTCGGCACCAACGGGCATTTCGTTGTCTATCCGATCCGCCGCGGCGAGCTGGTCAATATCGTCGGGCACAAGAATCGCGATGACTGGCAGGTCGAGTCGTGGACCACGCTCGGCACCACGGAAGAAATCTCCAACGATTTCGCCGGCTGGCATTCCACCATCCAGACGCTGATCCGCGCCATCGAGAAGCCTTACAAATGGGCTTTGTTCCTGCATCCGACCTTGCAGAGCTGGTCGAAGGGCCACGTCACCCTGCTCGGCGATGCCTGCCACCCCACCCTGCCCTACCTGGCTTCCGGCGCCAACATGGCAATCGAAGATGGCTATGTGCTGGCGCGCTGCCTGCGCCATTTTGATGGCAACGTGGAAGTCGCCTTCAAGCGGTATGAGGAACTGCGCATCCCGCGCACCACCGATATCGTCAATGCTTCCGCCGGCAACCTGAAGCGCTTCCGCCATCCCGATCTCGGCGATCCGGAAAGCGCCAAGCGCTATGTCGATAGCGAAGCCATCGAACAGCGCGATACCCGCGAATGGCTGTTCACCTACGACGCCACCCGCGTCGCCATCTGATCACCGCCTTCATCCCAAGCAGCAGGAAGCGTCATGACCGTATCTACCTTCGTCCAGGGCAATACCATCCGCGCCAATGATATCCGGCAACATTACCTGCGCTTCGGCGGCAAGGGCCAGCCGCTGGTACTGGTGCCGGGCATCGTCAGTCCGGCGATGCTGTGGGAATTCGTCGGCCAGCGCCTGGGCCAGGTCTATGACGTCTATATCCTGGATGTGCGCGGCCGTGGTTTATCGGAAACCGGCGACAATCTGGATTACAGCCTCGATGCCTATGCCGCCGATGTCGCCGGCTTCGCCAAGGCAATGGGCTTCGGCAAATTCCTGATGATGGGCCATTCTATGGGCGCGCGTATCGCCATCCGCACGGCGCGGAAATATGGCGACCTGCTGAGCAGCATCGTGCTGGTGGATCCGCCGGTGAGCGGCCCCGGCCGCCGTCCTTATCCGATTCCGGTGCCCCTGCCGATGCTGGACAAAGCGCAGCGCGGCGAGTTGTGGGAAGCGACCAAGGACAATTCGACCTGGACCGAATATTCCACCCGCATCCGCGCCGAATGGATGCATACCTGCAACCGCGTGGCGGTGGAGACCACCTACCGCAATTTCCATGAGGAAGACATCTTCAGCGACCTGCCGCATATCAAGGTGCCGGCAGCACTGATCGTGGCCGGCAAGGGCGGCGTGATCCAGCCGCCGGATGTGCAGGAAATGCAGGAACTCGCCCCGAAGCTGGTGGTGGAATACGTGGAAAGCGCCGGCCACATGATTCCGTTCGAAGACCTGGAGGCCTTCCTTGCCACTGTCGGCAAGATCCTCGGCACCAGCTTCTAGGCGGGCCGGCGATGACGGACAAGGCCGGTCCGGAAACTGCGCTGCTGCTCCGCCAGGTGCAGCAGACGCAGGATGCCGAATTGCTGGAAGACCTGAACTTCATGTTCGATGACATGCGGCGCCAGGCCGATATCCTGCGCCGCCTGCCGCTGGATCAACTGGAAGAATCCGGCCTGATCCATCGCCCCGGTGGAATGCCGGCATGAGCCTCGATGAACTGGCATCATCCGCCACTATTGCGCTGCACGACAGGCCAATTGCCGAACTCGGCCGCCGCCTGCGCGAAGGCAGCCTGACATCGGCGGCCTTGACCGAGGCCGCGCTTGGCCATGCCGATGCCCACAATCCGGCATTGCATGCCTTCATCACCGTGACCCATGACCGCGCCCGCACTGATGCCGCCCGCGCCGACGCCGAATTGCAGGCCGGCATCGACCGTGGCCCGCTGCATGGCATTCCTTACGGGCTGAAGGATATCTACGACACCGCCGGCATTCTCACCACCTGCCATTCACGCTTCCGCCTCGATCATGTGCCGGCGCAGGACAGCGCGGTGGAGCATCGCCTGCGCGAAGGCGGCGCGGTGCTGCTCGGCAAGCTATCTACCCATGAATTCGCCACCGGCGGCCCGAGTCTCGATGTCGCCTTCCCGCCGGCGCTCAATCCCTGGAACCGGCAGCATTTCACCGGCGGCTCCTCGTCGGGTTCGGCCGTGGCGATTGCCGGCGGCTTCCTGCGCACCGCCATGGGGTCCGATACCGGCGGCTCGATCCGGGGCCCGGCGCATTACTGCGGCGTGGTCGGGTTGAAGCCGACCTATGGCCTGGTATCACGGCGCGGCATCTTCCCGCTCGCCTTCAGCTTGGACCATGCCGGACCGATGACGCGTAGCGTGAGCGATGCGGCGCTGACCCTGCAGGTGATTGCCGGTCATGACCCGCTTGATCCCGGCAGCGTGGCGGTGGCGATCCCCGATTACAGCAGCCAGATCGGCCAAGGCATTACCGGACGGCGCATCGCCTTCCCGCGCGGCTTCCACCGCGCCGATCCAGCCGCCGCGCCGGAAGTGGTGAGTGCGCTGGAAGAAGCCGCCCTGCGGCTGGAAGAACTCGGCGCCATCGTCGAGGACGTGGCGCTGCCGGATTACGATATCTTCGAGGCCGCCGGCCGCGTCATCCTGCAGGCCGAAGCCCATGCAATCCACGAGCTGACCCTGCGCACGCGGCCCGGCGAATATGCGCGCTACACCTACCTGCGGCTGATGAGCGGCGCGGCGCTGACCGCCGCCGATTATGTGCAGGCCAACCGCGTGCGCCGCGCCTTCTCGCGCCTGCTGAACACCGATCTGCTCAGCCGCTATGACGCCATGCTCTGCGCCGCCGGGCTGGAGCCGGCACCGGATATCGCCAGCTTCTCACCGCGCCGGCCACCGCGCCAGCGGCTGCGCACCATGCCGTTCAATCTCAGCGGCAATCCTGCCATCGTGCTGCCGGGCGGCTTCAGCAGCGATGGCCTGCCCATCGGCATCCAGTTCGTCGGCAGGCTGTTCGATGAAGCCACCCTGCTCGGCATCGCCGAGGCCTATGAGGCAGCCACCGGCTGGCATCTGCGCCGACCGGTGCTTTAGCCTTACGCGGCGGTGCTGTCGCCGGGGCCGAAAGGCAGCGAGGCATTGCGGAACAGCGCCGGATCGCCGCCAAGCCGCTGGGTCAGATCGGTGGCGGCGCGCAGCAGGCATTCGGCGATATAGTCGATCACCGTGCGGGTCATGCGGCTGCGCGGCCCAGATACGGCGATGGAGCCAGCCAGCGCATTCATCGATTCGAAAACCGGCGCCGCCAGTGCGGTAACTTCCGGATCGGTCTCGCCGAAGGAGACATAGACCGGCGAGCGCGTCGGCATGCCAGTCTGCTCGACATTGGCATAATCCAGCATGATGCGGCCCGCCGCACCACGGCCCAGCGGCAGCATGTCGCCCTGGGTGACATATTCCTGGATGGCGCGTTCGGAATTGACGCGATAGAGGCAGACGCGCATATCGCCTTCGCGCTTGAAATAGGAAGCACCCTCGCCGGTCTCGCTGACCAGCAGCTTCAGCACCGGCAGCACATGCTGATCCAGCCGCAGCGAACTCTGGTAGATGCGGCTCCAGTTCATCAGGCGCGGCCCGAGCTGATAGCGGCCATCCTGCAGGCGATGCATGCAGCCCCAGCGCTCCAACGACGAGATCAGGCGCAGGATGGTGCTCTTGTAGAGCCCGGTGCGCTCGGCGAGTTCATGCAGCGACAACGACACATCACGCACGGTGAAGGCATTCATGATGGTGAATGCGCGCTCGACCGCCGCCACGCCCTGTTCTTTGTCTGCCGACTTGATGCTGCTGTCTTCTGCCATGGTGGCGCTGCATAGCATGGAAGCGCCCCCGGCTGGCAAGACAAAGATTATGCCAGACGGAACAAAAATTCCTGCCGTTACGTCATGTTCCGTAGCGATTTGGCACCGCAACATAACGCAAAATGGATAAATATATTAATTATAACAAATATATATTCTGAGTCTTGAAAGGCAGGGGCCGTATCGGACGCGCCCTGCCGCATGAGTCTGCCTGACAGAACGAAGCAGGCTTCACCAATAAAAAACGCGCAGTCCGGAACATCTGCCCAGACCGCGCGCTGGATTGTTGCCCGCCTCAGCGGATGAATTCAGAAGACGGATGCGCCCGCGGATAGCCGCGCAGGTATTGCAGGAAGCGGGCAAGCGAACGGTCGCCCGGGGTCAGCATGCCTTCACGGAAGCTGATGCCATCAAGCAATTCCCAGTCTTCCGAGATGGTGCGCTTGCTCACCACCAGCAGGTTTTCGAGCTGCTCACGCGCCTGCGGCCCCTTCAGCACCATGTTGCAATTGAACACCATGTTGTGGCCGGGCCGCGGCAGGCCGAAGCCGGTGATGGTGCCGCGCCAGAAATCGCCATACTTGCCCCAGCGGTAGAAAATGCTGGTGCCACGGATGGCGGCGGTATTCTCCATCGGCACATTGCCCTGGTGCAGTGCCTTGTAGGGGAACTCGACGCCGTAATCGTGCCAGATCATCAGTTCATGCGGGTCGGAGACCTGGAACTGCATCTTGTGCACGACCTTGAGATGCTGAATATCCGGCGTGTTGGCGGCAAACACCCAAGGGTCTGAGCGCAACGGACGCTCCGCCTTGTAGTTCAGCATCTCCATTTCATCGTCGGCGTAGGGGAAATCCGGCAATTCAAACAGCGGCTCCTCGCCGTTGAACACCCAGATAATGCCGTAGCGTTCGCGGGTCGGGAACTTGAACAGGCAGGCGCGCGGCGGTGGGCGGTCGCCGATGCCGGTTTTCACGCATTTGCCGGTGGCATCATATTCCCAATGATGGAAAGCGCATTGGATGCGGCCATCGACGATGCGGCCGGCGGAAAGATCGGCGCCGACATGCGGGCAATAGGCACTGAGCGCCACCACGGTGCCGCCGGGCTCGCGGTAGACCACGATACGACCATCGAGGAAATCCAACCCCAGCGGCCGCTCCGCATGCAGGTCGGTGGCCAATGCCACCGGAAACCAGGATTGCGAGAACACGCCATTCTCGCCTTCCGCCGGCAGGCGGCGCGAAGCCAGGCTGCCGCGCTTTGGTGCCGGGTTAGAGCTGCTGGTATGATCCGCCATGATGTTTCCGCTCTCCGCTTGTCTCTAGTCGCGCTGGATCAGCTCGATCTTGTAGCCATCCGGATCCTCGATGAAAGCGATCACCGTGGGGCTGAACTTCATCGGCCCGGGGGCACGGGTGATCTTCACCCCGAAATCCGCCAGCTCGGCGCAGGTAGCATAGATATCGCGCACCGCTATGGCGATATGGCCATAGGCGGTGCCGATCTCGTAGCCATCGGCATTGTCCCAGTTATGGGTCAATTCCAGCACCGTGTTGCCACCTTCATCGCCATAGCCGATGAAGGCCAGGGTGAATCGCCCGGAGGGATAATCCTGGCGGCGCAGCAGGCGCATGCCGAGCGCCCCGATGTAGAATTCCAGCGACTTCTGCAGGTTCTTCACCCGCAGCATGGTGTGCAGGATACGCACCGGCCGTTGCGCCAGCCGGTACGGCACCTCCACCACTTCCGCTTCTTCCGTATTGTAATCCATCGGTCATCCTCCCCGGGCGGGGCTGTTTACTTCACCGCGATCGCTTCGATCTCGACCTTCCATTCCGGCTTCACCAAGCCGGAGACATAGACCAGCGTGGAGGCCGGCTTGTGGCCCTTCAGCACGTCCTTGCGGATATCGACGAAGGCCGGATAGTCGGCGCGGTCGACCAGGAAGATGGTGGTCTTGACGATGTTGTTCAGCGTCATGCCGGCATCGGCCAGGATGGCTTCGATATTGCTCCAGACCTGACGGGTCTGGGTGCTGAAATCCGGCGAGCAGACGCCCTTGGCATCAATGCCGATCTGGCCGGAGATGTAGAGCGTTTCGCTGCCGCCGACATCGAGCATGCCGTTGGTGTAGGCCGCCGGGGCGCCGCCCATGGATTCCGGATTGATCGCCTTGACAGTCATAATAGTCTCCTTCGTGTTTTACCGTTCGAACACACCATACTCCCCACGCCCGCAGTGGCGTGAATGAGCAATTCTCCGTCTAGGCCCATGCTTGATTGGGCCTTACTTCATGCGGTTTCCGCCTGCGTCGAGGCACGCGGACGGCCACCATCCCAGAACACCACCTTGGCCTGAATGACGCGGATCACCGTGGTTGCCACGATGCCGACAAAAGCCAGCGAGATGATCGCGGCGAACATGGTGGCGACATCGAAATTCAGCGTCGAGGACTGGATCAGGTAGCCTAGGCCCTTCTGCGCCGCGATGAATTCGGCAACCACCGCACCGATCAGTGCCAGTACCACGGAAATCTGCAGGCCGGCGAAGATGGAACTGGCCGCCGTCGGCAGCTTGACGTTGAAGAAGATCGACAAGCGTGAGGCGCGGCAGGCGCGGTAGAGATCCAGCAAATCCTGGTTCGCGGCGCGCAAGCCGGTAACGCTGTTGACGAAAGTGGGGAAGAAGCAGATCAGCGCCACCATGACGATCTTCGAGGCCGGGCCGAAGCCGAACCACACGATCAGCAGCGGCGCCAATGCCGCCTTGGGCATGGATTGCAAGCTGATGATGAAGGGATAGACCAGGCGATCGATGATGCGCGATTCCGCCACTAGTGCGCCGAGCACCAGGGCCGCCGTGCAGCCGATGGCATAGCCCACCACCATTTCATAGAGCGTGATGCCGAGATGCGGCCAGAAACGGCCGCCGGCATAGCCGATCCACAAGGTCTTGGCCACATCCAGCGGCCCCGGCAGCAGATAGGCCGGCACCGCGAACCAGTCGATGGCATTGTGCCAGAAGACGAAGAACAGCGACATCGAGAGCACGGGCAGGCCGTATTGCAGCATTCCATTCTTCATGGTCGGCGCACTCCTTGAGGTCAATCGATGGCGCCATGGCTGCCGAACAGCCCGCGCAAGTGGTTGCAGATGGCGGCGAATTGCGGCTCGCCCATCGACTGGACACGGCGCGGCCGCGGAATATCCACGGTGATGGTTTCCATCACCTGGCCCGGGCGCGACGACAACACGATGATGCGGTCGGCCAGGAACACGGCCTCGGGAATCGAATGGGTGATGAACAGCACTGATTTGCGCGCCTGCCACCACAGCGACTGCAATTCCAGGGTCATATGCTCGCGCGTCATGGCATCCAGCGCGCCAAAGGGCTCATCCATCAGCAACAAGGTCGGGTTATGCACCAGGCCGCGCGCGATGCCGACGCGCTGCTGCATGCCGCCGGAAAGCTCATAGGGATGATGCTGGGCGAATTTCGCCAGCCCCACCAGTTCGAGCAATTCCTCGGCCCGCTTGCGGCCGGCTTCCAGCGGCAGTTTCAGGCTGCGGATCGGCACCAGCACGTTTTCCAGCACCGTCTTCCACGGCAACAGGGTCGGCTGCTGGAACACGATGCCGACATCCTGGCGTGGCCCATCGACCGGCTTGCCGCCCAGCATCACGCGCCCCTTGGTCGGCGGCAGAAGGCCGGAGGCAATACGCAGCAAAGTGGACTTGCCGCAGCCCGAAGGCCCCAGCACGGCGACGAATTCGCCGCTGCCTACCTCGAGCGACACCTCCTGCAAAGCAGTGAGGTTGCCACGCGAGGAGGCATAGGTGACGGTGAGGCCATCGACAACGAGATGGCCTTCACCGGACGCAGACGAAGAAACTTTGCTCACTTCCACGCCTTCGCTTGGGCTTCGACTGCCGCAGAGTCGAACTTGTTGTATTCCGGCACCAGCGCATTGGTGTAGAGTGAGGAGAGCGGGATATTCTCATCCGTCACTTCGCCGCCGGCCTTCAGCGCCGCGATCAGCACAGTCCAGTCGCGTTCGGCATATTCACCCCAGCGCTTCGGCTGGCCCGGCGCGAAATAGCCGATATTCTGCATGCGCGGCACCATGATGGCGAGTTCCTTGCGCAGGACCTCTTCTTCCGTGCCCACCTTCGGCTTCTGCTCCGGATAATGCTTCCAGAACGCCTTGAGGCAGCCTTCGTAATTGGCGATACAGGCCACCGAGCCCTTGGAGGCGGCGCGGCCGAAACGGGCGATCAGGCCCGGATTATCCTTCAGCAGCGCATCCGTCACCTCGAAGCCATGGCTGGAAACGCCCTGGAACTGCGCCGGGTATTCCAGGCGGCGCAGCGGCGTGCCGGCCACTTCCAGCGAGGCATGGGCGCTTTCCCACAGGTTCAGCATCTGGATCTGGTCGGAACGCAACGCCTCGAAAGCCTGCACACCGAAGCCGACCGCCAGCACTTTCACCTGATCCCACGGCACGCCGGCGGCGGCCAGGATGGCGCGGGTGGTGTAGACATTGCCCGAGCCGAGCGAAACGATGCCGATGGTCTTGCCGCGCAGGTCGGCCACGGTCTTCACCGGGCTGTTGGCGGTGACGGCGAATTCCCACACCGAATTGCGCAGGTAATTGTAGACGAACTTGAGCGGGAAATTCGCCTTGCCCGGCTGGCGCGCGATCACCAGTGGCTCAAGGCTGGCACCGGCGGCCTGGATCTGGTTGCTCAGCAGCTGCGGGATGATCACCGCCGAACCGGCCAGCGGCACCATCTGCATGTCGATGTTTTCCTGGTCGAAATAGCCCAGTTCCTTGGCAAACACGAAGTTCGCGATGGCTGAGCTGATCGCCGAAGGCACGCCATAGACGAACTTGTCCTTGGCCTGAGCAGCCGCATCGGAAAGCGCGGTAGATACCATGGCGGCGGCACCAACGGCCATCACACCCAGTTTGCGGAACGACTTCGACTGCATCATCTCTGCTTCTCCTTTGCTGCTGATCCGATCAATGCCCGGTTGCCTGGGTCGCGATGGCGGCCAGGCTGCGGGCGACAAGTGTTTGCAAGAGCGGCACCTTGGCCGCATTCTCGCGCAAGGGCAGCGCGCCATCGGCGCAATGGCTGGCAGCGGCCTGAATGGCATCTTCCGTCATACGCTGGCCAAGCAGGCGGCTTTCGACCGGCTTGGCGCGCATCGGCAGCGGCGCCACGCCGCCATAAGCCATGCGCAGGCTTTGCACCCTGCCATCAGCCGCGACATCTGCCACTACTGCCACGCTGGCTTCGGCGAAATCGCCGCGCCACATGGCGAATTTCTCGAAATGCTGGCGCAGCCCGGCTGCAGCCAGCGGCAGATGCAGCGCCACCAGCATCTCATCGGCGGCCAACACCGTTTCGCCGGACCAGCGGTAAAACTCTTCCATGGCAATGAAGCGCGTGCCCTGCGGCCCCAGTGCCTCGGCGCGCGCCCCCAGCGCCACCAGCATAGGTGCTGCATCGGCAACGCAGGGCGCGGCACAGCGGCCCGCGCCCATGATGGAATGATGCCGGCTGTCGCCCAGCACGGCATAGCAGGGGCAGGTGGCGCCGCCATGCTTGTAGCATTGCTTGGCCGAGCGGAAGAACCAGCAACGCTTCTCCTGGCAGAGATCGCCGGCCAGCGTGGCGACATGGCGGATCTGCTGCGTCGCAGTCTGGCGCAGGCCCTGCGCCAGCAGCGGGAAATGCCGCCGCACCAGCGGATCACGGATGATCGCGGACAGCGTGGTGCCGGCGCCGATACGCAAGGCGTCGCCTTGCTCGGTCACGCCACGCAGTGCCGTGATGCCGCTGATATCGATCACCAGGCGCGGCGCATAGACGCCCTGGCGCATGCCAGGCTGCAGATCGGTGCCGCCGGCCATCAGCTTGGCCTCGCCCTTGGCCTCCGCCAGCAGTGACAGCGCCACGCCGATTTCGCGCGCCGGCACGAACTCGCTTTTGCGCGGCTGCTTCACCGGACGGCCGATTGCGGCACCGAGTTTCTTGAGGCCGGGAAACAGCACCGTGGGATAAAGCGCGCGGGCGGTGGCGACTTCCAGGTTATAGGGCCGCGTCCAGGGCCGGGTCTGGGGCATCGCGCCATCGCGGCGGACCAGGGCATCCAGGATCTTCTGCGGTGTGATCGGCAGGCTGGTGAACTGGATGCCAGTGGCGTCCGTAATGGCATTGGCGATTGCCGCCACGGTCATGTTGATCGGATGCTCACCACCGGCCTTGGCGCCGAAGGGGCCATTCGGCTCTCCGGTCTCGATGAAGGCCATCTCGATATTCGGCGTCTGGAAGATGCGCGGCACCTTGTAGCTGATCAGCGAGGCATTCACCGGTTCGCCATCGTCGAAAACCAACTCTTCCTGCAAGGCCATGCCGATGCCCTGCAGTATCCCGCCCTGCACCTGGCCTTCCAGCGCCAGCGGGTTGATCACCCGGCCGATATCCTGCACCGACACGATCTTGAGGATCGTCACCGCACCCGTGCCGGGATCGACCTCCACTTCGACTGCGAGCGCACCGAAGCCATAGGCCGGGGCATAATGGCCGTAGCCGGTCTTGGGATCGGCGCGCGGCAGTTCGATATCGTGGCGACCCACCACTTTCAGCGGCGCTTCCGCGGCGGCGAATTCGGCCAGGCTCATGCGGCGGGAATTGTCGCCGCGCAGGCCGGCAATGCCATCGCGGAAATCGATATCCTCTGGCGCGGCAGCCCAGCGTTCGGCCAGCCGCGCCTTGATTGCCGCCACCATTTCCTTGCCGGCAACGATGGCAGCGGCACCGCTGACGAAAGTGACACGCGAGGCGGCGCTGCCGAGATCGTCGGGCGCGTTCTCGGTATCCATGTGCAGCACATCGAAGCAGCCGAGGTCGACATCCATCGCCTCGGCGGCGAATTGCGCCAGCACGGTATTCTGCGCCGTGCCGCAATCGGCGGTCTGGGTGCCAAGCAGGATGCGGCCATCGGGGCGCAGTTCCAGCGACACGTTGGCGAAATTGCCCTCCGGATAGAGCACGCCGACGCTGGGATTGATCATCGCCGCGATACCGAGGCCGCGCCACGGCTTGCGATTCTTGCTCTTTTCCGCCCAGCCAATGCGGCGACCGGCTTCCGCGATGCATTCAGCCATGGCGCAACTGCCGATTTTCCAGCCCAGCGGCGTGGTGTCGCCCGGCCGGTTGGCGATCTGCATCCGGTATTCCAGGCGGTCGCGACCGAGCTTGCGGGCAATCTCGTCGATCTGGGTTTCGATGGCCCAGATGATCTGCGGTGCCCCCATGCCGCGATAGGAACCACCCGGCACCTTGTTGGTATAGACCAGCTTGCCATCGAAGCCGGCAGCGCCGACCCGGTAGAGATTGCAGGTGCGCTGGCGCACCGCCGAGATATAAGCCGGGCCCATCATGGTATAGGCGCCGTTATCGACATAATACTGCGTGCGACGGCCCAGGATGCTGCCATCGGCGGCAACGGCGGTGGATACCGTCATTGTCTTCGGATGATCGGTCTTGCCGCTGATGAATTCCTCGCGGCGGTCGAGCGCGATCCGCACCGGCCTGCCGGCCTTGAACGAGAGCAAAGCCGCCACTGCCACCGGCTCGGGCGATTGCGACTTGCCGCCGAAGCCGCCGCCGATTCCTGATGCACGGATCACCACCTGCTGCAGCGGCAGGCTGAGCACATGCGCCACTTCCTTGCGGGCGAAGAACGGCGCCTGGCTGCCGGTCCAGATCTGCATCTGGCCGCTGGCTGCGTCATACTCGGCAACAACCGCATTGGTTTCCATGCAGATCGGCGCCACGGCACCGTGGGAGAATGTATTGCTCACCACCACGGCGGCATCGCGGAAAGCGGCATCGAGATCGCCGAACACCGCTTCGGCATGCTGCGCCACATTGGCCGGCAGGTTATTCCTCTGCGGATGCAGCAGCGGCGCATCGGCCGCCAGCGCCGCTTCCGGTTCGAAAACCGGGGCTAACGGCTCATAGGTGATGCGGATGGCTTGCAGTGCCGCGCGAGCCTGTTCCAGGCTTTCCGCCGCCACTGCCGCCACATCCTCGCCCTTGTAGCGCACGGTATCGAAGGCCAGCGGATAGCGGTCGGTATAAACTGCGCCGAAATTGATGTATTGCCCGCCAGGATAATCGCGGCCACAGACCACGGCATGCACACCGGGCATGCCTGCCGCTGCGCTCAGGTCGATTGAGACAATCCGGGCATGGGCATGCGGGCTGCGCAGGATCAGGCCGTGCAGCATGCCCGGCCGCACGATATCCTGGGTATAGGCAAGCTGGCCGGTGGCCTTGGCTTCTGCATCCAGGCTCGGCATACGCCGGCCGATATGGCGAAAATGCTGTGTCATTCGGCCACGCTGCGGCGCAAAGCGTCCACGGCTTCCAGCAGCTTCACATAACCGGAGCAGCGGCAGATGTTGCCCTGCAGCGCCTCAAGCACAGCCATTTCCTCCGGTTGAGGATCGGCAGAGAAAAGCGCGAATAGCGACATTGTGACGCCGGGCGTACAGTAACCGCACTGAAAAGCGCCAAAGTCTTTCAAAGCTGCCTGAATTGGATGCAGCGCACCATCCCGCGACAAGCCTTCGATGGTGACGACCTCTGCGCCATCGAGCCGATGCAGCGGCAACAGGCAGGAACAGACCGCATCGCCATTCACCACGATGGTGCAGGCACCGCATTCACCATTGCCGCAACCGATCTTGGTGCCTTTTAGATCAAGCACATCGCGCAAAAAAGCCGCGACTGCCATGCGCTGCTCACCACGCAACTGCACAACAGCGCCATTGATGCGGGTTTCACCCCAGGCATCATGGTGCCGGGCATCGTCGATTGTCACAGGCGACGCGATGGGTATGGCTGGTTGCAATCGTCTTACCTCGCTGTTGCAGCAAGGCTCCGTTATTGTGACACGCGTCGCAACCAAATAATATTTGGCCTTGCCCAACCCAAACCCTGGCCCCAACAAAGGCTGGCGCCGACAGAGACTGGAGTATGTGCATGCGCCGCAAACTTCCGCCGCTGAATGCACTGAAGGCATTCGAGACCGCCGCGCGCGTCGGCAGTTTCGCGAAAGCCGCGCAGGAATTGCTGGTGACGCAGACCGCCGTCAGCCATCAGGTGAAGATCCTGGAGCAGTTTCTCGATTGCACCCTGTTCCAGCGCCTGCCGAACGGCTTGGTGCTGACACCGGAAGCCAAGACCATCCTGCCGCTGGTATCGCAGGGCTTCGATCTATTCGAGGAAGCCGTGTGGCTGCTGCCGAAAGGCAAAGTGGCGGAAACCGACATCCTGGTGATCAGTGCGCTGCCTTCCTTCACCCAGGAATGGCTGCTGCCGCGTCTGGTGCAGTTCCGTGCCGCGCATCCGGAAATCGACGTGCTGGTGCAGACCGATTACCGCATGGTGGATCTGGCCGCCGACACAGTGGATATCGCCATCCGCTTCGGGCGCGGCGATTTCGGCGAGGATCTGGATGTCGCCCTGCTCGCCAATGAAACCGTGACGCCGGTCTGCAGCCCCGCCTTGCTGCAGGCAGAAGGCGACAAGCCGCTGGAACGCCGCGACCTGGCCAAATTCACCCTGCTGCATTCATCGGTGCGCATGGTGCATGAACCATGGATTTCCTGGGCGCCGTGGCTCGAGGAAATCAAGGTGAAGCAGAAGGCCAGCGCCCAGGGGCCGAAATACAGTGATCCGCTGCTGATCCTGCGCGCCGCCAGCGCCGGCGGCGGCATGGCACTAGGCCGCTCGATGCTGATCCAGGATCACTTGGCCTCGGGCCGCCTGGTGAAGCCCTTCCCCGATTGGGAAAAACCGATCCTGTCGTCTTACTATGTTGTCTCAAGCAAGAAGAAGACAAAGCTCGACAAGGTGCGCATCTTCCGCGAATGGGTGCTGGAAGTGGCGCGTTCGGAAGAGCACGACCGCAACTTCGACCGCAGCTTCGGTCGTGCCTTCGCCTGAGACAGCTCTCAGTCCTTGAACTCGATACCCTGCGTCTTCAGCCAGTCCATCCAGCCCGGCATCCAGGGGCGGTGCGGCCGCACCTTGTAATACGGGATCATCGGCTTGTAGTGATCGAAGGCCTCGCGCAGCATGTCCACCGCATCCGGCGACCCGGCGCGCTTTGGCGCGAAATCCACCCGCAGGTCGGTGCGGCCATAGGCTTCGGTATCGTAGACGATCAGGCAGGATGAACGATGCCCGCCGGCATCGCCGCCGGCATCACGCCCGGCAGTGATCACGCGCATCAGGCGTTCCTCGAACAGCTCGCCGGCACTGTCATGCCAGGCCTTGTCCATCGCCGGCACCACCTGGTCGGTGGTCAGCAGATTGCCCATCACCAGATAGCCTTCGCCGGTGATTGCGGCACTGTGAACCTTGCATTCCGTGCCGGTATGCACGACGGCACGGCCATGGCGGTCGACGATGCCGACCTGGCGCCAGGCCCAGCCATCGTCGCTGCCCTCGATCTCGGCCAGCACCTTCTTCGGCGCATGGCCCAGGGTGAGCAATTCAATCGCCAGCGGCCCGAGGCCCGGATCGGTATAGGCCTGGCTGCTCACGGCGCCGACATTGGCACGGATGAACGGGCAGCGCGCGCCCACCGATAGCGGGTTGGTGGCCTGCGCCACACCCAGCAGGCCGGTTTCCATGTCTCTTGCAACAACAGTAAAAGTCATCTCACTCCGCTCCCATCAAACGCGCAGCCGTGCCGCCCAAGAATTCCATCCGCTGATCCATGGTCCAGAAACCGGCATGCTTGCGGATACTGTCCACCGCCTGCCGGTATTTGAACTTGTCCTCGAACCACGGCCAGTCCGTACCCCACATCATCCGCCCGGTGCCGACCGCCGCCGCGACATTACGCAGGCGGCCGAGATAATTCGGGAACGGATATTCAGTCTCGTCATCCCAGATCTCGCCGACGAAGCCGCAGCCCATGATGACATTGGCATGCTTGTCGGCCAGCCGGCGCACCTGATCCCAGCGTGGCGTGAGCGGATCGGCACAGCCGGCCTGCATCAGCACCAGCGGCAGGCCCGGCAACAATTGCAGCAGGCCGTCAAGCTGTTCCAGATATTCCTCAAGCGTGTAGGAATCCGGTGGCCGCAAGGTCTGGAAGGAAAGCAGCAGCACCTTGCCCTGTGCCATGATCTCGCGGCAGACGGCAATAAAGGCTTCATCCAGCAGGTTGACCTGGATATAGGCGGCGAACACCTTGACGCCCGAGGCACCATCGGCGAAATCACGCCGCACCTGCGCCAGGATATCATGGCGCTTCGGGTTCTTCAGCGTGTTGAACCAGTAGAAGCGCTCCGGATAGCGGCGGAAACCGAGCAGGCTGTATTTCCGCCCACCGCTGTAATCCTCGAGATCGAAGCCCTTGCGGCTGCTGCCCCACTGGATATCCTCGGCGTCGTAGCTGATCAGGAAAGCCTTGTCGACGCCGGCATACTCCATCTCGGCCACCAGGAGATCCGGCGACTGTTCGCACCAGGTATAATGCTTGATCATCGACATCTGCGGATTCACCGCGCCGTTGCGGGCGAAACGTAGCGGATGGGTTTCGATATCTATGATCATGCGGCCCCCTTGCCATCGCCGAAGCGGTCATCATGGGCCAGCAGGCGCAGATCGGCGGCCTTCCAGCCGAAATTCACCGTATCGCCCTCGGCCCCCTGGAACAGCCCCGGGCAATCGGCATGCAATGTCAGGCCGTTCATCGCGATACCGACACGCGATACACCGCCGAGATAGGCCAGATCGACCACTTTGCCGCTGGCGGCGAAATCCGCGCCGCCAACCGCCGCCCCGAGCAGCACATGCTCCGGCCGGATCGAGAGCAGCACCCGCTGCTGTGCCTGCGGCTGGAAGCCGGCGGCAATACTGCCGCGCATGGCGCCCAGAGCCGTGGTCACGCTGCCTTCATCGCCCTGGCGCATACCGAACTCGCCCGGCAGGATATTCGCCTCGCCGATAAAATCCGCGACATAGGCGGTCTGGGGAAAGCGGTAGATATCCGCCGGCGTGCCTTGCTGCACGATGCGGCCCTGGTCCATCACCACGATGGCATCGGAGAGGAACATCGCCTCGGCCTGATCATGGGTGACATAAACGAATGTGATGCCGACCTCGCGCTGCAGCTTCTTCAGCTCGTTCTGCATATGCTTGCGCATCTTGAGATCGAGCGCGCCGAGCGGCTCGTCCAACAGCAGCACGCGCGGACGCGTCACCAGCGCGCGGGCCAGCGCCACGCGCTGTTGCTGACCGCCAGACATCTGGCGCGGGTATTTGGCGATATGATCCGTGAGGCCGAGCAGGGCGATTATTTCCCTCACCCGTGTCGTGATATCGGCCTTCGGCAGCTTCTGCATGCGCAAGCCGAAGGCGACATTCTCGGCCACCGTCATATGTGGGAACAACGCGTAATTCTGGAACACCATGCGGGTGGGACGCGCCGCGCCAAGATCGGCGGACAGATGCTGCCCGGCCACCAGGATATTGCCTGAGTCCGGGTATTCCAGTCCGCCGATCATGCGCAGCGTAGTGGTCTTGCCGCAGCCGGAGGGGCCGAGCAGGGTGACGAAATGGCCGCGTTCGACGGTTAAATCGATACCATCGACCGCGACAAAGCTGCCGAAGCGCTTGAATACTGCTTGCAGTTCGACATCCACCACTTTCGCCACCACCACTCTCCCTCTTGCTACGTCAGGCCGCCTTGACCTCGTTCCAGATCTCGTTCCACCGCGACTTGTCCTTCGGGATATCCTTGAACACGAGGCGGCCGACATTGTTGATGTCGATGCCAAGATCCTTGATCAGCTGCGGCTCCAGGCGGGCAATCGCCGCCTTGGAAGCCGGCGCATAGCGGGTGTTGCGGGCCATGAACTCGCCGTATTCCGGGCTGAGCGTGAAGTTGGCGTATTCCTCCACCAGCTTGATCTTGGTGGTGCCCTTCACCGGCGTGATCGACTCGTTCCAGCCGATAGCGCCCTCCTTCGGCCACACCCAGCCGGCATCCACGCCAGCCTTCAGCAGCGGCGCGATGATGGCCAGGAAGGCCCAGGACACCACCACCTCACCAGAGGCCAGCAGGTTCTGCACATCGGCGACGTTCTTCCAGTAGGCGCGTACCAGCGGCTTCTGCGAGATCAGCAGCTTCTTGACCTCCTGCAGTTCCTTTTCCTCCATGGAATAGGGCTTTTTGATACCGAGATGCAGCGCGGCCACCGCCAGGGTATCCTCCGGCTCGTCGCGCATGGCGATGCGGCCCTTGTATTTCGGGTCGAACAAAGCCGAGAGCGAGTCCAGATCGCCCGTCACCTTGCGGTTGAAGGCCATGGCATTGGCGCCCCACACGAAGGGGATGCCATAGAGCTTGCCATCGACGCGCCACTGCGGCGAAGTGGCGAACTGCTCGAAGATATCCTTGGTGTTGGGCAGGGCCGCCGGATTCAACGGCTCGATCAGGCCAGCCTTCACGGCGGGCTCGATATAGTTCTGCACCGGCACGATCATGTCGTAGAGCTTGGTGCCGCCGCCACGCAGCTTGGCCATCATCTCGTCCGAGCTGCTGTAGAAGGTCGGCTTCAGCTCCAGGTTCAGCTTGTCCTTGGCGTCCTTGACGAATTCACCGCCGCCCCAGGACGACCAGGTGAACAGGTTCAGCGACCTGTCCTGCGCCAGTGCCTCGCGCAGGCCAGCCGGCATTGCCGCCATCAGGCCGGAGGCGGCCATCAGCCGCAGCATGCCACGTCGGCTCATGTTGCTGGGCAGCAGCATGTTGAAGGTTTCGCGTTCCATTTGGTGATCTCCTTTTCTTTTCTGTCTGCTTTGAAATGATGAACTCATGTCAACGCTGTTGCGCACGCCGCAGCGACAACTCGGCCACGACGGCAAATAAGCCGCTTACCACCACCGTGATCGTGGCGATGGCATTCAGTTCCGGTGTGATGCCGAAGCGCAATTTCGACCAGATGACCATCGGCAGCGTGTTGTCGTTGCCGGTGGTGAAGAAGGTGACGACTACCTCATCGAAGGAAAGGGTGAAGGACATCAGGGCGGCGGCAACGATGGCCGGGCGCAGGAAGGGCAAGGTAATCTCGCGGAACACCGTGAAGGCATTGGCGCCGAGATCCCAGGCCGCCTCTTCCAGCACGCGATCGAAGCCTACCAGGCGCGCCAGCGTGATCAGGATGACATAGGGCAAGGTCATCACCACATGGCCGCCGATTACCGTGAGCAGAGACAGGTCGATGCTCAGCAGGTTGTAGAAGGTGAGCAGCGCGATGCCGATGATCAGGCGCGGCACCATCATCGGCAGCAGTGCGAAGGCGCGCAGCCCGCCGGCCAGCTTGCCGCCATAGCGGTGAATGCCGACGGCGCCGGCGATGCCGAGCGTGGTGGAAATGCATACTGTAGCCAGCGCGATGATCAGGCTGTTGACCAGCGCTTCGTGGATCGACTTGTCCTGCAGCAGCTTGGCATACCAGCTCAAGGTGAAGCCGCTCAAGGGAAAGCGGCTGATCGCCGAATTGTTGAAGGAAAAGACGGCAACGACGACCAGCGGCGCAAACAGGAACAGCAGGATCAGGCCGGTCCAGGTGCCAAGCAGGTATTTGGTGGTGTCGCGCCGGATCATGCAACACCTCTCGGCTTGCCATAGCGCAGGCTGAGGGCGGCGAGCGCGAAGATGATCCCCATCAGGGTCAACGCCAGGGCGGAACCGAAGGGGTATTCATAGGCGACACCGAATTGCTGCGCAATAATGCTGCCGATCATGATGCTGCGGGTACCGCCAAGCAGTTCCGGGGTGACGAAGGCGCCCATGGACGGGATGAACACGAACAGGCAGCCGCTGACGATTCCAGGCAGGCTGAGCGGCAGGATCACCGAGAGGAAGGTGCGGACCTTGCCGCCGCCAAGATCCCAGGCGGCTTCGAGCAGGCTGGGGTCGATCTTTTCCAGCACGGCATAGAGCGGCAGGATCAGATACGGCATGTAGATATGCACCAGCGCAATGGTGACGGCGAAATCGGAATAGAGCAGGCCGGTAATCGGCTCCGAGATGATGCCAAGGCCGAGCAATGCCTGATTGATCACGCCCTGGGTGCCGAGAATCAGCATCCAGGCATAGGTACGCACCAGGTAGCTGGTCCAGAGTGGCAGCACGATCAGCAGCAGCAGGGTGAGCTTGAACCGCTTCACCTTGCGCGCCAGGAAGTAGGCCACCGGATAGCCGATCAGCAGCGACAGACAGGTGACATAGAGCGACAGCTTGATGGTGCGCAGGAACACGCCGGTATAAAGCGGCCCGCTGATTTTCTGGTAATTGCGCAACGTGAAATCGGCCACGATCTGGTAATCCACGACGCGCCAGAAGCTGTAGAGCACCATGGTCAACATCGGCAGGATGAAAAAGACCACGAGCCACAGCTTCGGCGCGGCGAGGAAGGACAGTTTTGTGGCGAGTCCGGCGCGCATGCGGTCAGACCACCGCCGCCGCCATGAAATCGTCGTAGATCAGGGACTTGCTGTTATTGGTCAGCCTTTCGCAGCCGGTCTCGGTGACGACCATGGTGTCTTCGCAGAGCATGCCCTGCACACCCTGCATGTAGTAGCCGACCTCGACATTCAGCGACATGCCGGGCCGCAGGCCGCCCTCCACCGAAGGCATCAGGAAGGCCGAGGTGGCGGGATCGGAAATCGTCACCACTGGCGGATCATAAACGCTGATGCCGATGCCATGGCCGCAATGGAAGCGGTCGAAATCCTCGAGCCCGAGAGTCTTGCCCGGCTTCATCGCCGCCCGGTAGATGTCGCGCACATCGGCCCCGGGCTTGATCAGCGCGATGGCATCCTCGACGCCGCTTGACAGCGCATCCCACAGGCGCTGCTGCTGCAAGCTCGGCTTGCCGCCATAGACCACGGCGCGGGCCGTGTCGGAATGATAGTAGTCGTAGGTGCAGCCAATGTCGTAGCGGACGATATCGCCCTTCTCGATCGGCTTCTCCGACACCAGCATGTGCGGATAGGAGCTGCGGCTGCCGCTGCCCATCAGCATGAAGGTAGGCTTGCCCTTCAGTTCGGCGATCTTGACGTTGTAGGCATGCACGATCTCGCTTTCGCGCACGCCCGGCTTGATCAGGCCATAAGCATGGTTCACCGCCAGTTCGGTGATGCGGGAAGCCATGCGCAGGCGCTGGATTTCATCCGGCGTCTTGATCATTCGGATTTCCCACCACATCGGGTTGCCGGCAATAATGTCGGCATTGGGGAAACGCTGCTTCAGTTCCCAGAAGATGAAGGGCGACATGCCGAGTTCATCGACGGCGATGCGGCTATTTTGCAGGCCGCGCGACTCAATGGCGGCGATCAGGCCTTCCAGCGCTCGGCTGACAATGCTGGCGCGCTCCAGCAGTGCCTTGCCGGCCTTGCCCACCGCATCCATTTCGTTGCCCTGGGCCGGGCCGCGCTTGAACGGGCTGAAGATATAGATGTCCTCGATCCACACCTTGCCATCGACGATGGCCTCCAGCTCCAGGCTCGGCGCGATCAGCGAGGCCTTGGGCCTATGGTTCGGGGTGAAGATTGAATAGACCTGGAAGCCCTTGTTGATCCAGTGGGTGACGCATTCATAGTCACTGGCATACATCACATTTTCCGGCGAGGTGGCGATCAGCGCCTCCACCCCGGCCCGGGCCATGACTTCCTCTGCACGCGCCTGATTGAACAACATCAACGCTTCTCCTTGGCTTTGCGTGTTGCCGCTTTGGTTTTTGCCGGTTTGGCATCACTTTTGATTGCATCCGCCGGATGGCCGGCCAGTTCGCCCGACAATTGGGCGGCGGCGGTTTTCACGATGGAGATTAAGCCGTCCACCTTGGCATCCGGCATGCGGAAGGCCGGGGCCGAAATCGCCAGGCTGGCAATCACCTGGCCATCGGCGCCATAGACCGGCGCACCAACCGAGCGCGAGCCTGGCGTGATTTCGGAATCGCTGAAGCCATGGCCGAGGCGGCGGATCTTCGCCAGTTCGGCGCGCAGCTTGGTGGGATCGACGATGGTGTTAGGGGTATAGCGTTTCAGCGCCTTGCGGGCGATGAGCTGCTCGATGAACTGGGCCGGCTGGAAAGCCAGCATCACCTTGCCGACGCAGCCGGCATTGAGCGGAAAGGTATCGCCGGTGGAAACCGTGAAACGCATGGCCTGCGGGCTGTCGATACAATCGATGCAGAGGCCGTGATTGCCTTCCACTACGCACAGGCTGACGGTCTCGCCAGTGCTGTCCACCAGCCGCTGCAGGTAAGGCCGGGCCAGTTGTTTCAAGGCGTTATTCGCGCCGCCCTTGGGCGCAAGCTGCAGGATCAGGGCGCCGATGCTGTAGCGGCCGCTGGCCGTATCATGGCTCAGCACACCGGCCTTCGCCATCGTCGCCAGCAGCCGGTGCACCACGCTTTTATGCAGGCCGAGATGCGCCGCCAGATCGGTCGGGCCCCAGCTATCCGCCTTGGTGAAGGCACGCAGAATAGCCGCGGCGCGGGCGACAGACTGGATATCGGAATAGCTGCGTTCGGGCATCGCTCCAGGCCAGTTCACGATAAAACCGCACGTCTCACGATAAGAGACGCTGTCTCTATTTTTAAAAGCTTGCAGAAGATTCCGCCGCGGCGCAAACGATTTCTGTCAAACAACCGCAACATGCGCGCATAAGGAGATGCAGTGTTTCGATGATCGCCCGTCGCGATGCCAAACCCTGCCGCATTCCGTTGCATCTGCGCGCAATTGCAGCGTTCTTGCCGCACGACAAGCACGGACTCGGCTAAAGCGCAGGAATGTTGGGGGTTTTAGCGCGATGCCAGCCAGGACAGGATGCCGTTGCCGGCGGCCATGCCGCTCGCCATGCAGCCCTGCAGCAGGTAACCGCCTGTCGGCGCTTCCCAATCCAGCATTTCGCCGGCAACGAAAACACCGGGCTTCTGCCGCAGCATCAGGCCGCTATCCACCTCATGCAGCGCAATGCCGCCAGCCGTAGAGATGGCGCGCTCGATGCTGAAGGGCGCGGTGAGCCGCAGCGGCAGAGACTTGATCAGCCCGTCGAGGGGCTGGCCGGCACTGTCGCCATGCAGGACTTCCTGCAGCAGGCCAATCGCCACGGGCAGGAGACCGATCCGTTTGCGGAGGAAATTCGCCAGCGAAGCACCGCGCCGCGGTTCTGCCACCAGGCGCGCCACTTCGCGACGATCGAGATCCGGGCGCAGATCCAGATGCAGCACAGCCGCGCCATCCCGGGCAATCGCCCCGCGCAGCAGGCTGGAGAGAGCATAGACGGCGCCGCCCTCGATGCCGGCGGCGGTGATCACCGCTTCACCGCGCCGCGTGACATTGCCGAATTGCAGCGCGATGCGCTTCAGCGGCTGACCGGCATGGCGCTGGCGGAAGATGTCGCTCCAGGCAACCTGAAAACCGCAATTCGCTGGCTGCAGCGGCGCGATGGCGATACCCGGCAGCAAGGCGGTCCAGCCGCCATCGGCACCCAGCCGGGGCCAGGAGGCGCCGCCGAGTGCCAACAGGGTCGCGTCCGCTTGCTGGCGTCGGCCATCACAGAAGCAAAGCGCACCCCCCTCGTCCCAGCCGGTCCATTCGGCGCGGGTCACGATCTCGACCCCTAGGCCGTTCAACCGCGCCAGCCAGGCGCGCAGCAAGGGGCTGGCCTTCATGGCTTCCGGAAACACCCGCCCGCTGCTGCCGATAAATGTCGGCTGCCCCAAGCCCAGGCACCAGTCGCGGAGTGCTGCCGGCGGGAAAGCCTCGATCAATCGCGCCATCCAGGCAGCGGCTTCGCCATAGCGCGCCTTGAAGCCGTACAGCGGTTCGGAATGGGTGATGTTGAGGCCGCCGCGCCCGGCCATCAGCAGCTTGCGCCCAACGCTGGGCATGCGCTCGAACAGAAGCACGCGCGGGCCGCCCGATCCCTGGGCAGCCGCGATCACTTCAGCCGCCATCAGCCCGGCCGGGCCGCCGCCGATGATGGCTACAGTCTTGTCTTGCAATCCAGGCATTGGCAGCGGTCAGAACATCATGTCCCGGGGGCCGGGACTTCCGCCGCCTTTGTAGGGGCAGGCCGGGGGAATTACAAATCCCCCCAGCCTGATCTCAACCCGCCGACCGGTGGAACTGGTTCAGTGCCGTCAGGCGCAGCGGCCTGGCTGCCGCCATGGCGGCTTCCTTCACCGGGCCATAGCCCCGGATGGCATCCGGGATTGCCGCCCAGGCGGTGGCGGCCTGCAGATTGCGCGCAGAAAGCTGAGCAATGATCAGCGCCAGGTCGGCTTCATACTCGGCGATTAGCTGGCGCTCCGAGCGGCGCTCCTCGGTGCGGCCGAAAGGATCCAGCGCCGTGCCGCGCAGCCACTTGAAGCCGGCCAGCAGCCGCATCGCCGGGAAAATCCACGGGCCGAACTTGATCTTGCGCGGCCGGCCGGTTTCCGGGTCGGGACGCGACAGCAGCGGCGGCGCCAGGTAGAGCGACAGCTTCACATCGCCCTGCATCGTCTCCGACACATCGCGGCGCCACGGCGTTTCGGCATAGAGCCGCGCCACTTCGTATTCATCCTTGTAGGCCATCAGCTTGGCCAGATTCCGCGCCACCGCCAGGGTGAAAGCCTGCGAACCAGGGCTGGCGGCCTGTTCGGCACGCTGCGCCTTCTCCACCCAGGCCGCATAGCGCTGCGCCAGGGCCGCATTCTGATAGCGCGTGAGGTGCGCCACGCGATGCGCCACGATCCCCTCCAGGGTATCGGGTATAGCCGTTTCCGGCTGCGGTGCCGGCAGCAGCACTTCGGGCTCGATAGCAGCCAGCCGACCGAGATCGAAGGCATCGAGATTGAACTGCACGGCGGCACCGTTCAGTTCGATGGCACGGCGGAGGGCGGCCAGCGGCAGCGGTAGCCAGCCCTTCTGGTAGGCAAAGCCGACCAGCAGCATGTTGGCACCGATCTTGTCACCAAGCAGGCGCTCGGCCACCTCGCCGGCATCAATGCTGATGGTTTCCAACGTGCGGTCACGCAGCTTGGCCACCAATGCGCCGGTATCGATGCGGTAGTCGCGGTCGGCCTGGAAGGCAGCCGTCGGCTCGATATTACCGTTGAGCAAGGCCCGGGTGCGCTGAGGCGCGCAGGTCTTGAAGCCATCGGGGCTGGCGGCCGTCACCATGTCGCAGCCGAGGATCAGGTCGGCCTCGGCGGGGCCGACCAGCGAGCCCTTCAGCGCCGCCGGGCTGGCGGCAAGGCGAAGATGACTGAACACCGCGCCGCCCTTCTGCGCCAGGCCGGTCATGTTGTAGCTGTTCGCCCCCATGCCGACCAGATTGGCCGCCATCGCAAGCACGCTGCCGATGGTGACGACGCCGGTGCCGCCGACGCCGGTGGTCAGCACATTGCATTCCGCCATCGCCGCCGGCGCCACTTCGGGCAGGGAAGCGAAACGGCTGCGGTCGAGCACGCTCGACTTCTTGCGCATCTCGCCACCTTCGACAATCACGAAGGACGGGCAGAAACCCTCGATGCAGGAGGTATCCTTGTTGCAGCTCGACTGGTCGATGCGGCGCTTGCGGCCAAAGGCAGTTTCCTTCGGCTGGATGCTGACGCAGTTGGACTGCACGGTACAGTCGCCGCAGCCTTCGCAGACCGCTTCGTTGATGAACACCCGCAGCGCCGGGTCCGGCATCAGCTTGCGCTTGCGGCGGCGGCGCTTCTCGGCGGCGCAGACCTGCTCGTAGACCAGCACGGTGACGCCGGGGATGGCGCTCAATTCCTGCTGCACCCGCGCCAGTTCGGCACGCGGTACCACGGATACACCGGGCACGCTCACCGCCGTGCGGGCCAGATCATCGGTCACCACCATGCAGCGGGCGATATCCTCAGCCAGCACCTGGCGCACGATCATCTCAGTGCTCAGCGCGCCTTCCACCGGCTGGCCGCCGGTCATCGCCACGGCATCATTGGCGAGAATCTTGTAGGTGATGTTCACACCCGCCTGCACCGCGGCGCGGATCGCCAGCAGGCCGGAATGGGAATAGGTGCCGTCGCCCAGATTCTGGAACACATGGCGCGTCTTGGTGAAATGGGACAGGCCGATCCAGTTGGTGCCTTCCGCACCCATCTGCACCGGCTTCAGCGTGTTGCGGTTCATCCACATCGCCATCGAGTGACAGCCGATGCCGGACATCGCCACCGAACCTTCCGGCACCTTGGTGGAGGAGTTATGCGGACAGCCGGAACAAAAATACGGCAGCCGCTTCGGCTGCGCCGGATCGATTGCCGCCGGCTTGGCCACAGCAATGCGTTCGCCAGCTTGGCGCAAAGCGGTATCGGCCAGCCCCAGCGCCTCCAGCCGGCGCAGCAAAGCAGCCGCGATGGTGGCAGGATCAAGCTGCACGTCGGACGGCAGCAAGGCTTCGCCCTGCGGATCGTTCTTGCCGGAGAAACGCGGCGCGTCCTTGTCGTTGATCAGCAGCTTCGCCGCCTGATCCTCGATGAAGGCGCGCTTCTCTTCGACGAACAGCAATTCCTCGCAGCCAGCCGCAAAGCCGCGCAAGCCCACCGGCTCCAGCGGCCAGATCAGGCCGACCTTGTAGACCGAGAGGCCGAGCGTGCGGGCACGATCCTCGTCGATCCCCAGCAGGGCCAAGGCATCGACCAGATCGGTGTAAGCCTTGCCGCTGGTGACAATGCCGAGCCGCGCGCCGGCCGCGCCGAGGCGGCGGCGGTCGAGCGGGTTGGCGCGGGCATAATCATGCACGCGCGGCAGCCGGTGGCGGATCACCACGGTCTCGTCGCGCTGCGGGCCGTAATCCGGCTGCGGCCGGATATCGACGCCATCATCCGGCGCATTCGGCGCCAGGATCGCCGGGCCGCCCGGCAGCACCGGCACAGTGGCAGTGGTTTCCACCGTCTCGTTCACGGTCTTGAGCCCGACCCAGAGGCCGGTATAGCGCGACATTGCCCAGCCATGCAGGCCGTATTCGAGGATTTCCTCGACATTGGCCGGATAAAGCACCGGGATCAGGTTGGCTGCCAGGGCCTGCTCGCTCTGATGCGCCACGGTGGAAGACTTGCCGGGATGATCGTCGCCGAACACCACCAGCACGCCACCATGTTCGGTGGTACCGGCATAATTGCCATGCTTGAACGGGTCACCGGAGCGGTCGACGCCCGGCCCCTTGCCGTACCACATGGAGAATACGCCATCGACGGTCTTGCCCGGCAGGCTATCAAGCTGCTGCGTGCCCCAGACCGAGGTGGCGGCGAGGTCTTCATTGACGCCAGGCTGGAACACGATGCCGGCCTGCTTCAGTTCGTCGCGCGCCTGCCACAAAGCCATGTCGAAGCCGCCCAGCGGCGAACCGCGATAGCCGGAAACGAAGCCGGCGGTGTTGAGGCCGGCCTTGCGGTCACGCTCGCGCTGGGTCAGCAGCAGGCGGACCAGCGCCTGGGTGCCGCTCAGGAACAGCACGCCGGATTCCTGCGTGTAGCGGTCTTTCAGTGAAACGTCACGCAGTGCAATGGTCACAATGCCACCCTGTATAGTCGCTTATTTCTGGCCGAGATTGACCGCACCGGCAGCCGCCAGCGCATCCACATCGGCATCGCTCCAGCCCGCCTCGCGCAGCACTTCGCGCGTATCGCCGCCCAGCGTTACCGGCATGCGACGGAGCGCCGGTGCCTCGCCGTCATAGCGCACCGGATGCGCCAGCACGGTGGCGGTCTCGCCCTTGACGGTGAATTGCTGCAGGCACTGGTTATGCTGCACCTGCGGATCGGCGCGGATATCGTCGTAATTCTGTACCTTGGCATACCACAGCGCATGCGGCGCCAGCGCCTTATCCAGGCGCGCATAGGTCCAGCCTTTCAGTTCCTCGCCCAGCACGCGCATGAAGGCATCGCGGTTCTTCATGCGGTCGCCGGCCAGCGCCACCAGTTCGGCATTGCCGATGGCACCGGCGAATTGCTCGATATCGCCGCCCAGGCTGATCACCGCATGGCAATCGGCCAGCTTGTAGACACCATAGGGCGCCGGCAGGAACCAGGAAGCCAGGCGGGAATCGCGCTGGAAACGCTCCGGGCTGCGATTGCCGGAGAAATACGCCGCCATCGACTCGGTCTGCAGGTCCAGGCCGGCATTGAGCAGGTTCGACTCGATCTTGGTGCCCTGGCCGGTGGTGAGTTTCTTCACGAAGGCGGCGGTGATCGCCATCGCCATCAGGGCGGCGGCATGTTGATCGACAATCGGCACGCCGGGCACGGTCGGCGCACTTTGCAGGTCGCCAGTAACGGCAATCAGGCCGCAGCGCGCCTGCACCAGCAGATCCTGGCCCGGTTCCTTGGCCATTGGACCCGACGAACCCCAGCCGGATGCGGAGGCATAGATGATGTCAGGCTTGATTGCCTTCACCGCGTCGTAGCCGAAGCCGAGGCGTTCCAGCACGCCGCCACGGTAATTCTCCAGCAGTACATCGGCCTGGCGGATCAGGGAGTGAATCACCTCCCGGCCCTTGTCGCTCTTGAGATCGACCGAGATCGAACGCTTGTTGCGGTTCACCGCGAAGAAGCTGGCGCTCAAGCCCTGGATGAATACCTGATCGGCGCCATAGCCGCGCTCGAAAGCACCGGCAATCGGCTCGATCTTCACGACATCGGCACCCATGTCCGCCAGATACTGCGATGCCGCAGGACCCTGCACGAAATGAGTGAAACTCAGCACCTTCATTTTTCCCAGCATGGCGATACTCCCGGTTCCGACCGCGTGTTACAGGCTCATCCGGCCGTTTTTCAGCAGGCTGCGGGCAATGATCATGCGGTGGATGTCGGAGGCGCCGTCGAAGATGCGATAGACGCGAGCATCGCGGTAAAGCTGCTCCAGCGGCATTTCGCGGCAATAGCCCATGCCGCCGAAAATCTGCACCGCCTTGTCAGCAACACGGCCCAGCATCTCGGAAGCGTAATACTTCACCATCGAGACCTTCTCGCGCGGGTCGCGGTCCTGGTCGGTCTCCCAGGCGGCATTCAGCACCATCATGCGGGTGGCGAAAATCTCGGTGGCCATGTCGGCCAGCATCGCCTGCACCATCTGGAACTCGCCCAGCGTCTGGCCGAACTGCTTGCGCTCGTTGGCATAGTCGATGCACTTCTGCATCAGCTTGCGCGCCATGCCGACCGAACGGCCGCCAACCATGCCAAGCCGCACCCGGTTGATGGTGGAAAGCGCCTGGAACAGACCGGTGCCTTCGGCGCCCAGCATCTGCGATTTCGGCAACCGCACATCCTCGAAGATCAGTTCGGAATGATTGGTGCCGCGCAGGCCCATCATGTATTGCGTGCGGCCGACGGTGAAGCCCGGTGTGCCCTTGTCGACCAGGAAGGCGCTGATGCCCTTGGCGCCCTTCGACGGATCGGTGACAGCGGTGATAATGAAGGCATGCGCCACATCGGCATCGCTGATGAAATGCTTCGAGCCGTTGAGGATGAAGTCGTCGCCATCGCGCTTGGCGGCGGTCTTGATGCCGGCAGCATCCGAGCCGGCATTCGGCTCGGTCATGCCCAGCGCGACATTGATCTCGCCCCGCACCGCCGGGAGCAGATACTTCTCGCGCTGCTCGCCAACGCAGTTCACCAGCGAACCGGGAATGGCGCCGAAGGCGCGGCGCACCAGGGCATCCTTGGTGAAGCCGAACTCCTCTTCGCAGAGGCACATATCTACGGTGCTGAGGCCGCCGCCGCCCACATCCTCGGGCATGCCCATGGCGAACAGGCCCATTTCCTTGGCCTTGTTGCGCAGTTCCTGCGCCAATTCCGGACGCACAACCTGGATTTCCTCGACCTCGGCTTCGTGCGGCGCCAGTTCCTTCTGGATGAAGCGGCGCAGCGAGTCGAGCACCATCTGGGTTTCGGCGGGAATGGAGAAATCGATCACGGGACTATCCTTGGATTGAGAGAAACAGCGGCAGCCTGTCAGGCGCCGAACACCTTGCGGTCGAGCTTGTCGCGCCACTGGGCCGGACGCTTCTCGGCGAAGGCGGTGACGCCTTCCTTGAAATCGCCGGTCTGCGACAAAGCCTCGCTGAGATCCAGGCTGCGCTGGATCGCTTCGGCTTCCGGCAGGTCGACGGCGTTCTGCAACGCGGTCTTGCAGGCGAAGGCGGCCTGGGCCGGGCCTTCCGCCAGGCGGGTGGCAAGCTCGCGGGCCAGTGCAAGCGCGCGGCCCTTGGGCGCGATGCGGTTGATCAGGCCCCAAGCCAGCGCCGTCTCGGCATCGATCATGTCGCCCAGCAGCATCATTTCCTTGGCGCGCCCCATGCCGATGCGGTTGGTGACGCGCACGGTGCCGCCGCTGCCCGGAAAACCGCCGAGCTTCACTTCCGGCAGGCCCATGCGGGCATTGGCCGAGGCCACGATCAGGTCGCAGCCGCTGGCCAGTTCCAGGCCGCCGCCCAGCGCCAGGCCCTCGATGGCAGCAACCGTCGGCTTGGGGAAATGCGCCACCTGACCATAGGTGTCGTTTTCCTTGCCCAATTTCTGCGAAACGATGCCCTGCTCGGCGATCAGGCGCGGAAATTCCTTGATGTCGGAACCGGCGCAGAAGGCGCGGTCGCCCTCGCCGCACAGCACCAGGGCGCCAATGCCCGGATCGGCGGCCAGCTCGTTGAGCGCGGCGCTCATCTGCCGGGTCAGGCCCAGCGTCACCACATTCATCGGCGGATTGACGAGAAACAGCGTCGCCACCCGGCCATGGGTTTCGACGCGGACTTTTTGATCACTCATCTTCGGTTTCCTCCTGGCCCGGGAAATTGACGTATACTGACTTGCACGTCAATCAGTTTTTTGCCACCTTGTGTCCAGCCGGGGTCCGGCCCCGGCCTTTGCCGGCTCTGCCCGCCGCACCGGTTCTGTCCGATGTTCTGCAAAAGGAAACGTTGAGAATGGCCGCAATCGTGGTTGCCAAGGTCCGGGTCACCGATCCGGAGAAATACGAATCGTATAAACCGCTCGCCAAGGTGGCGATCGAGGCTTTCGGCGGGCGCTACCTGGTGCGCGGCGCCGACCCGGTGATGATCGAGGGCGAAGCCAGCCCGGTGCGCTATGTCGTGGTCGAGTTCGACTCGGTCGAAACCGTGAAGCGCTTCTATGACTCGCCGGAATACCGCAAAGCGCGCGACGCCCGTGCCGGCGCCGCCATCGCCGAAATCACTGCCCTGCAGGGCATCTGAAGGAGAAAACCATGCCCCGGCTGAAATATGACTGCTCTGGCGTCATTCCCGCCTGCCTGCTGCCGCTGCACGATGATCTGAGCATCGACGAGAAGAATTACCGCAAGCATATCCGCGAAGTCGGCTCGACGCGCGGCGTCGCCGCGCTGACCGTGAACGGCCATGCTTCCGAAGTGTCGTCCTGCACCTTCGAGGAGCAGGAAAAGCTGCTGGATCTGGCGCTGGCGGAAGTCGGCGACCGCGTGCCGCTGGTGAACGGCATCTATGCCGAAAGCGGCATGGAAGCCGTGCGCCTGGCGCGCATGGCCGATGCCAAGGGCGCTTCCGCGCTGCTGGTGTTCCCGCCGAATGTGTTCATGCTCGGCTCGCGCCCGGAGATGGTGGTGGATCACTACCGCCGCATCGCCGATGCCACCGACCTGCCGCTGATCATCTTCCAGTTCCCGGTCAGCCTGCCGGTGACCTACAGCCACGACGTGCTGCTGCGGCTGATCCAGGAAATCCCCAGCATCAAGGCCATGAAGGATGCCTGCGGCGATCCGGCGCGGCATGAGATGACGGTGCGGGCACTGCAATCCGATAGCCGCCCATTCCATGTGCTGACCACCCACAGCGCCTGGCTGCTCTCCTCCCTGGTGGTGGGCTGCAACGGCCTGCTCTCGGGTGCCGGCAGCACCATCGCCGATCTGCAGGTGGAGTTGTTCGAGGCGGTGCGCGGCAACGACCTGGCCAAGGCCAAGGCGGTGGCGGCCCGCATCTACCACACCACCCATGCCTTCTACGGCCCGCCGGCCGTGGACATGCATAACCGCATGAAAGAGGCCCAGGTGATCCTCGGTCGCCTGCCTTCCGCTGCGGTACGTCCGCCGCTGCAGAAGCTCGGTGCCGCCGAGATCGACCGCATCCGCCAGCACCTCAAGGCTGCCGGCATCGAACGCTGATCCGGGCCACCGGAGGCGGCTTCGGCTGCCTCCGGTGATTGCACCCGGCGGCGAAAACTGCGATTATTTTGCGAAACGGTTTTCGAGAGTTGCCCTGTGCAAACTGACAATAACAGTGCCGGCCAGACCATGCGCAACCAGATCAAAATGGTGGCCGAGGAATTGCTGGTCAAGCATGGCTATCGCGGCCTCAGCTTCCGCCAGATCGCCGAAATCCTGAACACCACCCGCGCCAACCTGCATTACCATTTCGGCAGCAAGGAAGGCCTGGTGGAGGAAGTGCTGGAGGATTACTCCACCAGCACCATGAACCGCTACCGCGACGTGCTGACCGACACCACCACGACGCTGCGGACCAAGATCGATGCCATCATCAAGCTCAACCGCGAGCGCTACCAGAAATACAATCCCGATGGCGACCATGGCCATCCGTGGAGCCTGATGACCCGGCTGCGTTCCGACAGCGATGCGCTGAACGACAAGATGCGCAACCGGCTGCAGGGCGTGATGCGCGAATTCGAGATGCTGGTTGCCGTCGGCGTGCGCGCCGCCGTGCAGTCCGGCGAATTGCAGCCCGATACGCCGCAGCAGCAGATCGTGATCCAGCTTGTCACCATCATCCACTATGCCGGCCTGGTGACGCGCGACAACGGCAAGTTCGGCCGCCTCACCGACCTGTGGGATGCGACGCTGACCGTGATCGAGCGCGCCTATAGCCACAAGCCAGCGGCCAAGAGTCGCAAGGGCTGAGCCTTACGCCTTAGCCATCAGGCTGCGCAGCTCAATGCCCGCCGCTTTACGATCCCAGGTATCGGCGGTGATGCCAGCGGCACGCAGTTGCACCTTCATGATCTTCTGCGTCGGCGTGCGCGGCATCGCCGGCAGGATCTCGATATAGCGCGGCACCATGTGGTGCGGCAGGCACTGCGCCAGGAAAGCCAGCAATTCCAGCGGCTGTAATGCTGCGCCGGGACGCAACACCACGCAGAGCTTCACATCGTCGTCGGAAACGAATTCGGAGGGCACGCCGATGGCGGCGCTTTCCAGCACCGCCGCATGGGCATTGGCCGCCACTTCGATATCGTAGGATGAGATATTCTCCGCCCGGCGCCGGATGCGGTCGCCCAGCCGGTCGGCGAAATAGACCCAGCCATCGGCATCGATATAGCCGCTGTCGCCGCTATGGAACCAGAGATTCCGCCAGGCCTTCAGCGTCGCCTGCGGGTTGGCGTAATAGCCCGGGCTGACGATCCAGGGCAGCTTTGGCCGCAGCACGAATTCGCCCACTTGGCCCGGCGGCAGCGACTGATCGGTCTCCGGATCAACGACCTGGAATTCGTACCATTCCTCGCGGATGCGACCACAGGAGCCGGGCCGCAGCGTCTCGTCATAGGAATGCCAGCAGGGAATATTCACTTCCGTCATGCCCCAGGTCTCGATCCCCTTCACGCCGAAGCGGCGCTCGAAATCCACCGCGATATGTTTCGGGAAGGGCGAGGTGCCGATGCGGGTGAGCCGCGTGTCGGCATCATCGGGCCGCTCGGGCTCGGCATAGATCATTTCCAGCAGCGGGCCATGGCCGATACTCACCGTGGCGCCGCACTCGCGTACCCGGCGCAGCCAGTCGGTGGCCGAGAATCGCAGATCTAGACTTACTTTTGCGCCAGTAAGGAGCGCGGCATAGATGGCGCAGAAGCGCGGCGACATGTGAAACAGCGGATGGGCGCAATAGTAGATGTCGTCGCCCGTCACCCGCATGCCTTCCGCGCTCTGACGCGCGGTAAGGAAGGCCTGGGCATGGGTCACCATCACCCCCTTGGAGGGGCCGGTGGTGCCGGACGTGAACAGGATCGAGCAGAGATCGCTATAAGCGGCGCCGGGCGGCTGCCAATCGGTCGGACGCGGCTCTCTCAAGGGCGTAAAAGCCGTGACCGGCTTGCCGCCGATTTCCGCCGGCAGCGGTTCGGCAGCGGAATGGGCCAGGATACGGGCAAGGCGCGGCATCGCGGCCGCGCTCGCCGCCAGCACCGGCAGCAAACCCGCCTCGGCGATCATCACCTCGGCCTCGACCAAGTTGACGGCATGCTCCAGCGGCTTGCCGCTGAAGGCGGGATTGATCGGGGCGTCGATGGCACCAAGCAGATCGATGCCGAACCACAGCAGCACAGCTTGGTCGGAATTGCCGGCAAAGGTCGCAACCCGGTCACCGGCCCGGATGCCGAGGCGATGCAGATACCAGGCGATATCCAGAGCCCGCGTGTAGGCGTCAACGAAACTCAGGGCGGGCTGTCCCGCGAAAGCGAGAAATGGCGCGCCGGGGGTTTGCCCGGCACGCCATTCCAAAACCCGGTCCAGGGACCATTCCTGTGGCGCAAAATCGAGATAGCTGGCTTTCACCGAAACCCCGCGACGCTAGCGCCCTCAGTAAAGTCCCTGGACCCGTACTGGCATTACTTGACGGTGACGAACTTGCCGCCGCGGATTTCCACGGTGATCAGCGTGTCGGCGAACACGCCTTCATGCTGGTCCTTGGAATAGCAGAGGTTGCCGTCCAGATAGGTGCCGGTGTAGTTGCAGATGGTTTCCAGCGCATCGCGGATCTTCGGACCCGTCGGCTTGCCATCGACGCGACGCAGCGCCTCGGCGGCGGCGAGGAAGCCGGTGGAACCGATCAGCTCGGCATAGCCCTTCGGGGTCTTGCCGCCATCGACGATCAGCTTGCCCAGTTCCTTCTGGCGCTCGGACGGATCGTCCCAGTTGCCGATGGACACGATCTGGATGCCTTCGCCGGCAGGGCCGGCGGCATCGAGGAAGGGTCGCTGGTTGAGGCTGCCGGTGCCGACGATCGGCGCCTTGATGCCGACCTGGCGGGCGGCACGCATGAAGGCGGCGCCCAAAGCCGGGGCCGAAGTCTTCAGCAGCACCACATCCGGGTTGGAATTGCGGATGTTGGTGGCAGCGGCAGTGAGGTCGATGGCGTTGAGCGGCGCGGCCACGGCAGCGGCGATCTCGACGTTGCGCTCCTTCGACAGCGCGGCGGCACGCTTCATGCCGGCCTCACCATAGGCATCTTCCTGGTACATGATGGCGATGCGCTTGTGGCCGGGCTTGAACACGCCGCGATCCAGGATGGCATCGACGATCAGGGTGTCGCTCGGCGCGGTGCGGAAGATCCACGGCCAGAAGCTGTTTTCCTTCGAGGTCGCCGGGATGGTGCCGACCGGTGCCAGCACCGGAACGCTGTTGGCCATGGCGATCGGCATCAGCGCCAGGGTGCCGGTGCCAATGGTGGAGCCGAGGATGGCGACCACGCCGTCCTGGCGGATCAGCTTGGTGGCGCAGCGCGCGGCTTCGGTCGGGTTGGTCTGGTCATCGCAGAGAATCAGGTCGATCTGCGCGCCCTTGATGCCGCCTTCCTTGTTCACCTTGTTGGTGAGGATTTCAACGATATCGCGTTCCGGCACGCCAAACGGCGCCGCCGGGCCGCTGAGGCTGTAGATGCCGCCGATCTTGATCTTGTCTTGCGCCAGCGCGCCGCCGGCCACAAGGCCGAAAGCGGCGATGCCCGCCAGCAGGGTGGTGATACGCTTCATATTCCTCTCCTTCTCGGTTTTCTTGAACGCGTGTGAATTATCCGTTCGCCGTGCCCAGGAAGGCTTCGGCGAGTTCCTCCGGATTGCGTAGATCCTCCTTGCCGCCCTGGCGCACGAGATGGCCGTGCGACAGCACCACGTAGCGTTCGGCAACGCGGGCAGCGAAGGGGACATTCTGTTCGGCAAGCAGCAACGCCAGGCCGCTGTTCTTCAGGATGTTGAAGGCATTCTCCAGAATGTCGAACACCATCGGGGCAAGGCCCTGGGTCGGCTCATCCAGCAGCAGCGCCTGCGGCTTGCGGCCCAGCGCCATGCCGATGGCGAGCATCTGCTGTTCACCGCCGCTGAGCACACCGGCCATGGCATCGGCGCGCTGCTTCAGGATCGGGAACAGGCTGAGGATCAGTTCGCGCTGTGCCTCACGGTCCTGCACCGGCAGCAGCCGCAGGCCAACATCGATATTCTCTTCCACCGACATGGTGGGGAAGATGTTGCCGCGCCGCTCCGGCACGAAGGCGATGCCATGGGAAGCACGCTTATGCGCGCTCATGCCGCCGATCTCGGTACCACGTACCTTGACATCGCCGGCACCGCTGATGATGCCGGAAACCGCACCGAGCATGCTGCTCTTGCCGGCGCCGTTCGGCCCCAGCACGGCCAGCATCTCGCCTGGATAGAGGTCGAAATCCACCTGTTCCACCACGGTGATGCGGCTGTAGCGCGCCGTGATGCCGTGGCAGGTCATGACCGGAGCGGCCTGCGCCAAGCCGGTCGCAATAGTCGCCGTCGCGTTCATCGGCCGGTGCTCCCCAGATAGATGTCGATGAAGGCCTTGTCGCGGGCTATCACATCGGGGGCGCCCTGGATCAGCATGCCGCCCTCCTTGAGCACCAGCACGTCCTCTGCCAGTTCGCGGATGAGGTTGAAGTTATGCTCCACCAGCAGCACGCCCACGCCGCGCTCGGCCAGGCGGCGGACTTCGGCACCCAGCATGCGCTGTTCGTCGCGGGCGAGGCCTGCGGCCGGTTCATCCAGCAGGATGTATTTCGGGTCGTTGGCCATGGCGCGCGCCACTTCCACCAGGCGCACACGGCCCATCGGCAGCTCGCTCATCTGCAAGCTGCGGAATTCCGCCAGCTTGAGATCGGCGAGGATCTCGTCGCAGCGGGCGCGGAAGCCCGCTTCCTCACGCGAAGCCGAAGGCAGCCGCAGGATGGCGGAGACAAAGCCGGCACGCTTGACCGGATAGAAGCCGCACATCACCGCCTCCTCCACCGTCACCTTCGGATCGAAGCGCGGCGTCTGGAAGGTGCGGGCGAGACCACGGCCGATGCGGGCGAAGGGCGGCAGGTTGTCCACCACTTCGTCATCCACCACGATGGTGCCGGTGGTCGGCTTCACCATGCCGGTGATGGCATTGAACAATGTGCTCTTGCCGGAACCATTCGGCCCGATCACCGCCAGGATCTTGCCACGCTGCACCGTGGTCGAAACATCCTTGAGGGCGGTGACGCCGCCAAACTGCACCGTCACGTTCTTGGCTTGAATGGTCATGCGGCAACTCCACGCACCGGTTTGCCAGCGCGAGCGCGGCTGGCAAACAGCTTCTTCCAGTTGGTGCCCAGCACGCCGTTCGGCGCCACCAGCAGCACCAGGATCAGCACCGAGCCGAAGATCATGCCCTGGGTTTCCGCCGCCGGCAGATACAGCGTGATCAGCGTGAGGAACGCCGCACCGAGGATCGGGCCGAGGAAGGTGGAGGCGCCGCCGATCACCGCCATCAGCAGGATCTTGATCGAGACATGCATGGTCAGCGAATCCGGGCCCATATAGGTGAGGTGATGGGCATAGAGCCAACCGGCGAGGCCGGCCACCGAGGCCGAGAGCGCGAAGTAGAGTGCCAGCAAAGCCGGCACGTTGACGCCATCGGCGGTGGCACGCAGCGGATCATGCTGCGCGGTGCGCACAGCGCGGCCGATGGCCGAGCTGGTCAGGTTGGCATAGAGCACCAGCACCAGCGCCACGACCAGCCAGCTCAGCACATGCATCGACTGGATGGTGGGAGCGAACCACAGCGGCGGAATGCCGGAGAGGCCGATATAGCCGCCGGTGAAGCTGCCGCCCTCGCGGATCGCCAGTTCCAGCACCAGGCAGAGCAGCAGCGTCGCAATCGACAGCGGCAGCGGCGACAGCCGGGTGATGGCGCGGGCCATCGGATAGGCCAGCAGCATCGGCAGGATCAGCGCCAGCACCAGGCCGACCAGCGGCGACATGCCATAGCGGGTGGTGACGATGCTGGTGGCGAAGGCGCCGATGGAGCCGAAGGCAGCCGGGGCCATGGAGAGGATGCCGGCCTGGCCGTAGGCCATGCCGACCGACAGCGAGAGCAGCGAGAAGATCGCCACCATCACGGAATTATCGAGCCAGAACGGGCTGCCGATGATCAGCGGCGTCAGCGCCGCGATGATCGCCAGGATGATCAGCGCCGGCTTGCAGCGTTGCAGCAGGGTGCCTTGCATCACACGCGCCCTCCCGTGGCGGCAATCTGGTTCATCCGGCCAAGCGACAGGATGACGAAGATGAAGACCAGCGGGATGGCATTGGCCCAGGCGCCGGGCAGGTAACCGGCGCTGACTGCCTGCACCACGCCGATGATCAGGCCGCCGGCAAAGCCGCGCAGCGGGCTGCGCATGCCGAAGATGATTGCCGAGCCGAAGCCCCAGATGGTGAGGTTGAACGCCGTGCTGTAATCGGCACCGGTGGTGTAGAGGATCAGCACGCCGGCGGTGCCAGCCAGCAGGCCGCCCAGCAGGTAGGTGGAGAACCAGATCAGCCGCACCGGAATGCCGTTCAGCGCGGCACCGACCGGATTGACGGCGCTGGCGCGCATGGAGCGGCCAAACGGCGTTTTCTGCAGCACCACGAACAGGCAAGCCAGGATGGCAACGCAAACCGTGATGTTGATGCCCATCTGCGGGCTGATGCGGATGCCGGCAATGTTCCAGAAGGTCTCGAACGGCTGCCGGATCATCGGGCTGGTGCCGAATAACGTCAGGATGAAGGATTCAAGGAAGGTGGCGAGGCCGAAGGTGCCAAGCACCGCGATCACATGATCCACCGCCCCGGGGCGGTTGAGCCGCATCGAGATGACACCGACCACGCCGGAAGCCAACACGGCGGAGGCAATCGCCAACACCACGCCGGCGGGGCCGCCAGTGACATACATTATCGCCGCCGCCAGCACGGCATAGGCGCCAAGCGCCACGTCCACCGAACCGGTGGTGACGAAAAGCAGGCTGACCGGAAAGGCCAGCAGGCCGTACGTGACCCCGAGCAAGGCGCCACGCAAAAGATACTCCGCAAGCTCGAACACTGTGTTCCCTCCCTGCAGCCGTTGTTCCAGGACCGGCTACGTCTTTTTTATTTATACTTACTCGTAAGTAAGGATAAATAGCCATAGCCTGTCAAGACCCCAATTCCGCTGCCGCGGTATCGGGGTCGTTTTTTCAGTTCATCCACAATCCGCCGGTGACGTTGATCGACTGGCCGGTCATGTAGGACGCCTGTTCCGAAACCAGGAACGCCACCACATTGGCGATGTCCTGCGGTTGTCCTAACCGGCCAAGCGGAATCAGATGCACGCGCTCCGCCGCGGGCGGCAGGCCCTTGGCAAGCGCTTCTGCATCGGCCTGCTCGCGCATCCGGGTATTGGTGATGGTGCCGGGGCAAACGGCATTCACGCGAATTCCGGATTTAGCGAGATCGAGGGCCATGGATTGTGTCATGCCGATCAGCGCGAATTTCGACGCGCAATAGGCCAGCGACATCGGCCGCCCGGATTTGCCGAACCATGAAGCAATATTGATGATTCGGCCGCCACCGCTTTCGATCATCATCGGCACCATGGTGTGGCAGCAATTAAAGGTCCCGCGCACATTGACCTGCATGGTGTAATCAAAATCTTCCGGCGTGCCGTCGATGATCGAAGCAACCTGCCCTATACCGGCACCATTGATCAAGATGCGGGGCGCCGCGCCGAATTCATTGCGCAGTTTAGCGGCAGCAGCACGCACTGCCGTCAAATCACTCACATCAACCTTGCCGACACTAACTGTTGCACCCTGCCCGCTTAACTCGCCGGCGAGCACCTCAAGGCCGGTTGCATCGACATCCCACAATGCCACCTTGCAGCCTTCCTTGGCCAAACGCTGCGCAATGCTCTTGCCGATACCGCTGGCGGCACCCGTTACAACCGCCACATCACCTGAATACTCATACATCGTGCTGTTCCTGGAAATTACGCCGTTTACGTACGGCGGATATGGATGCCGCCATCGACATGGAACGCGTGGCCGGTGCTGTAGGGCAGCAAGCCCGCCGCGAGCACACCAACCGTGCGGCCGATATCATCGGCTTCGCCCCAGCGCGCCATCGGAAAACCACGGCCCTTTACCCAGCCATCGTATTTCTCGAACACATCTGCGGTCATATCGGTGCGGATGATGCCGGGGCGGATTTCATGCACCGCAATGCCGTGTTCCGCCAACCGCAACGCAAACAGCGTCGACATCATGGCGATGCCGGATTTCGAGATGCAGTAATCGGCCTGCGCGGCCGTGGCGATCACCGCATTGCCCGACGAGATGAAGATGATCGAGCGGCTGGGCCGCGTCGCGTCACCCGCCGGCTCTGCGATCATGCGTTTGGCGATGCGCTGCGTGAGGAAGAACGAGCCGCGCAGATTGACATCGATCAGGCGGTCGAAACTTTCGACCGGGATCTCCAGCATGTCGCCGCGATACTGGGTCTGCACGCCGGCATTGTTGACCAGGCAGCTTAAAGGTCCGAAAGCGCCACAGGCTTCGTCCACCATGCGCTGATGCTGCGCCAGGTCGGCGACATTGCCCGTCACGAAAGCCGCCTTGCCGCCGCGCTCGGCGATGCCGGCCAGCGTTTCCTCCGCCGAGGCATCACGTTCGAGGTCGTTCACCACCACGTCGAAGCCCTGCTCGGCCAGCGCATAGGCGATGGCGCGGCCGATGCCGCGGCGGCCCCCGGTGACGAAAGCCACGCGGCGCTGGGTGGATTCGCCGCTCACTTGGCAACTCCCTGCTGCGGCACCCAGCGCATGATATGCACCGCGCTGGAAACCACGGTGCCGCTCTGGTTCGTCACCGTCACGTCAGAGAGGGTGCGAAAACGCTCGGCCTCGATCTTGGCGATGGTGTAGGTGATGGTCACAGTGTCGCCGAAGAATACCGGCGCCATGAAGCGCACGCGGTCGTAGCCCTGCGAAACCGGCGTGAAACCGACATATTTATGCACATGCGGGGTGAACATCAGCGTCGAGGCGGTGGACATGAAGCCCATCGAGAGCACGCCATGGGCGATGCGGCGGCCGAAGGCCGACTTCTTCATGAACTCTTCATTGCAGTGCACATCCGACAGATCGCCGGTGATGCCGGCGAAAAGGTAGACGTCGCTTTCGCTGACAGTCTTGGAAAATTGCACCTTGTCGCCAATGGCGACATGGAAATCCGCCTCTTGCATTGCTTCCTCCCAATGAGACGGTGGCCCTTATAAAGCTTACTTACATGCAGGTCAATATCTGCTATGAGGGGCGGACCTGGAGGAGACCTATGGCCAACAACGCACGCCCCCCGATAGACCCGGCAGCCCTGGTGCGGCTGTCCGAAACACTGCAAACGCGCTTTGCCAACCGCTTCAGCACGGCAGAAGCGGTATGCCGGCAACATGCCAGCCAGCTCACCTGGATGCCGAGCCAGCCGCCAGATGCCGTGGTCTTCGCCGAAAGCACCGAGGAAGTGGCGGAAATCGTGCGGCTTTGCGCCGCTGAAGCGGTGCCAGTGATCGCTTTCGGCTCCGGCTCGTCCTTCGAGGGCCATGTCAATGCACCGCATGGCGGCATCTGCATCGACTTGAGCGGCATGAAGCGGATCATCGCGGTGAATGCCGAGGATCTCGATTGCGTGGTGCAACCAGGCGTCACCCGCGTCACCCTCAATGAATATCTGCGCGATACGGGGTTGTTCTTCCCGATCGATCCCGGAGCCGATGCCTCGCTCGGCGGCATGGCGGCAACGCGCGCCAGCGGCACCAACGCGGTGCGCTATGGCACCATGAAGGACAATGTGATCGCGCTGACCGCCGTACTGCCCAATGGCGATATCGTGCGCACGGCACGGCGCGCGCGCAAAAGCTCGGCCGGCTACGACCTCACGCGGCTTTTTGTCGGTTCGGAAGGCACGCTCGGCATCATCACCGAACTGGTGCTGCGGCTCTCGCCGATTCCGGAAGCGGTGGCAGCGGCGATCTGCCCCTTCCCCAGCGTACGTGCCGCCTGCGACGCGGTGATCGCCACCATCCAGAGTGCCCTGCCGGTGGCACGGATCGAATTGCTCGACGAAGTGACCGTGGGTGCGGTGAACCGCCATTCCGGCCTCTCGCTGCAGGAATCGCCGCTGCTGCTGCTGGAATTCCACGGCACACCCGATGGCGTCGCCGAACAGTCGCGCCGCTTCGGTGAAATCGCCGAAATGTTTGAGGGCGGACCTTTTGAATGGTCGGATAAACCGGAGGAACGCTCGCGGTTGTGGAAGGCACGCCATGATGCCTATTGGGCCTGCGTCGGCCTGCGACCCGGCGCGCGGCCGATTCCCACCGATGTCTGCGTGCCGATCTCGCGGCTGGCTGATTGCGTCGAAGCGACCAAGCAGGACATCCAGGCACTGGGCCTGATCGCACCGGTGGTCGGCCATGTCGGCGACGGCAATTTCCATGTCCAGCCGATGGTGGACATGGACAACCCGGCCGAAGTCGAGACGGTAATGCAGTTCGTGCGCCGCATGGTGGAGCGCGCCATAGCCATGGACGGCACCTGCACCGGCGAGCATGGCATCGGCCAGGAAAAGCAGAAATACCTGCCGCTGGAACACGGCGAGGAAACCCTGGCGCTGATGCGCCTGATCAAGCGTTCCGTGGACCCGCAGAACATCATGAATCCCGGTAAGATGCTGGAGTATTACGCATGACCTCTCCCCTCTCCGACACCCTGCTGCACCTGGCGCCGCAGCGCGCCGGCTCGGCCGACTTCGTCGATGGCCGCACGCGGCTTTATGGCATCCTCGGCCACCCCATCGCCCAGGCGCGCTCGCCCGAGACCGTGACCTATGAACTGCGCCGGCGCGGCGAGAATGCCATCCTGCTGCCGATCCATATTCAGCCTGAGGATTTCGACGCGGTGTTCCCGCAACTGCTCAAGCTGGTGAACCTGGATGGTCTGGTGGTGACGGTGCCGCACAAGACGCGGATCGCGCCGCATCTGCGCCATATCGGCCCGATGGCCCGGATCAGCCACAGCATCTCGGTGATCGCCCGCACCAGGGATGACCAGTGGGTCGGCGAGATGTTCGATGGCGTCGGCTGCGTTGCCGCCATCGAGCGGCGTGGCGTACGCATGCCGGGCAAACGGGTGCAGTTGCTGGGTGCCGGCGGCGCCGGTGCCGCCATCGGCGCAGAGCTGGCGCGCAAGGGCGTAGCTACCTTGCGCGTTGTCGAGCCGCAGGTGCAGCGTGCCGAGGATCTGGCACGTGGCCTCGCCGCCGCCTATCCGGCACTGAATGTCAGCATCGGGCCGTCACGGCTCGACGATATCGACCTGCTGATCAATGCCAGCCCGATCGGCATGCTGGATGAGAATGCCGCGCCGATCGACGTGACCTCGATCCCGGCCAATGTGGTGGTGATGGATGCGATCATGGACCCGGACCGCACCAAGCTGCTGCGCATCGCGCAAGCCAGCGGCTGTCTCACGGTCTATGGCCGCGAGATGCTCGATTCGCAGATCGTACGGGTTTGCGATTTCCTGCTCAGGGCGCGGCAGCACGATGTGAAGGACTTCGTGCTGCACCCCGACACTTAAGGCCACTGCAAGCTGATCGTCAGGCGAACCTGACGATCAACTTGCCGAAATTGCGCCCCTGCAACAGGCCGATGAAGGCTTCGGGGGCCTTTTCCAGGCCATCAACGATATCCTCGCGCACCTGCAGCGTGCCATTCGCCACCAGGGGCGTGGCATATTCCAGGAACTCATCGCGGTAGGCGGCGAAATCGGTGACGATGAAGCCGCGCAGCAGCAGTCGTTTCACCAGCACATCACGCATCAGGGCAGTCATCGGTGTTTCGCCATCGGCAGCATTGCCGAGATTGTATTGCGAGATCAGGCCGCAGACCGGAATCCGCGCGAAATCGTTGAGCAGCGGGATCACCGCATCCCACACCTTGCCACCGACATTCTCGAAATAGACATCGACACCCTGCGGACAGGCGGCGGCGAGCTTTTCCTTCAGTGCCGGGTCGCGGTGATCCAGCGCCACATCGAATTTCAGCACTTCCAGCGCATAGGCGCATTTCTCAGGCCCGCCGGCAATCGCCACCGTGCGGCAGCCTTGCAGCCGTGCCAATTGCCCGACCATGGCGCCGACAGGGCCGGTAGCCGCCGCCACCACCACGGTCTCGCCGGCTTTCGGCTGGCCGATCTTCATCAGGCCGGCATATGCCGTGAAGCCCGGCATGCCGAGGGCGCCCAGCATGGTGGAAAGCGGCGCCGATGCCGCATCCACCTTGCGCAATCCCGCCGCCGGCAGCACGGCGTAATCCTGCCAGCCGCCCGCGCCCACCACCATGTCGCCAGGCTTGTAATCCGGGCTTTCCGAGCGGATCACCTCGCCGACCGTGGTGCCGACCATCACCTCGCCCAAGCCCACCGGGCGGGCATAGGATTTGGCATCGTTCATGCGCCAGCGCATATAGGGATCGAGCGAGAGATACCGCGTGCGGCAGAGCACTTCGCCGGGAGCGACCTGCTGCGGCAAAGGCGCCGTCTCCAGCCGGAAATCCCCAACACTCGGTTCGGCCGCCGGGCGCCGCGCCAACACCCATTTCCGGTTCTCAGACATCTTTCCTCCATGCATTTCCTGCCCGAGAGGTAGGACTTGCACAGGAGTAAGTCAATGCACTGCCAGCAGCGGTGAAGCTGGCCAGCTAGTAACTGCTGATCTCCGGTTGCCACTCGGCGGGATTGCCTGCGGCCTTCAGATAGGCCGCCGCAATGCGGTCTGGATCATGCGGTGTATTCGGCGCGATGAAGCCGCCGACAGTGACGCTGGCAACCCGGATCTGGCTGGTGCGCAGTTCCTTATCAAGGCTGACGCAGAGATTGCGCCCGGCGGCCTTGCTGGCGGCGAGGCTCGAGAATTTCGGCGACGGGTTCACTGCAAAAGCGCCGCTGGTATAGAAGATGAAGCCGCCGCCCTGTTGACGCATCGGCGCCACGGCAGCCTGCGCGGCGGCCAGGAAGCCGACGCAGTTGATCTGGAAATCCGCGGCGAACCGCTCCGGCGTGGTTTCCAGCGCCAGGCCTGGCTGCAGGTTGGCGGCATTGTAGACCAAGGTCTGCACCGGCCCCAGTTCACGCTGCAAAGATTGCAGCGCGCCAAGTAAGGCCGGCACATCGGCGACATCCGCCGCAGCTTGAGCAATTTTCGCTGACGCCGGTAGGCTGGCGGCATAGCCGGCCAGCGCTTCGGCACGGCGGGCTACCATGCCAACGGCATAGCCCGCGGCGGCATAAGCACGGCAAAGCGCGAGGCCAAGGCCGGGCCCGACGCCGATGACGATGCAGACCGGTGCGGTGCGCATCAGCCCTGCCCCGATTTCTTCAGCCGCTCGCGCAGCTCGGTCTTCAGCACCTTGCCGTAATTGTTCTTCGGCAGGGCCTCGACATGCACATATTCCTTGGGCCGCTTGAAGCGGGCGATATTATCGAGGCAGACCTGCTCCAGCGTGGCATTGCTGAGTTCGCGGCCCGGGCGCGGCACCACGAAGGCCACCACTTCCTCGCCCCAATCGGCATGCGGTCGGCCGACCACCGAGACTTCCAGCACATCCGGATGCAGCAGCAGCACCTCCTCGACCTCGCGGGGATAGATGTTGGAGCCACCCGAGATGATCATGTCCTTGGAACGGTCCTTGAGCGTGAGGAAGCCTTCCTCATCGAAAGTGGCGAGGTCGCCGGTATGCAGCCAGCCATCGCGCAAGGATGTGGCATTGGCAGTCGGGTTGTTCCAGTAGCCGCTCATGGTGACATCCGAGCGGCAGATCACCTCGCCGATCTCGCCTGGCGGCAGGTCGCGACCATCAGGATCGACCACGCGGACTTCCACACCGGTGCGCGGGATGCCCACGGAAGCCAGGCGCTGCTCATAGCGTGGGTGCTTGCTGTCGGCATGCATCTCCTTCGACAGGCAGGAGATGGTGTTCGGTGTTTCGCCCTGGCCATAGCCCTGCCACATGCGCGGGCCGAACGTGGCCAGCGCGCGCTTCAGGTCTTCGAGATACATCGGCGCACCGCCATAGAAGATAGTGCGGATATTCTCCACCTTCGCCTTGGCGCTACCGGCATCGTTCACCATGCGAGTGAGCATGGTTGGCGCAGTGAAGAAGGTGCAGGAGGGATACAGGCCGATCAGGTCGAACATCTCATCGACATCGAAACCCTGGCTATCCGGGATGACGTGATGCGAGCCCTTGGCGATATGCGGGATGGCATAGAGGCCCGTGGCATGCGAGAGCGGCGCGGCATGGATCATGCTGTCGGCAGGCGTCAGGTAATCGACATCGGCATAATAGCGCAACACCATGGCCAGCAGGCTGGCATGAGTCAGAGTCGCGCCCTTCGGCTTGCCGGTGGTGCCACTGGTGTAGAACAGCCATGCCGGCTGGTTGCCGGGCACAATCTCCAGCGCCATCGGATCATGGCGGCGCAGGGCGGCGAAATCGGCACTATCAACATCGATGATGCGGCGCAGGCCCGGAATATCGCCGGCAATCGGTGCCATCGCCGAGGCGATATCGGCATCGACGAAGCAATATTGCACGCCGCAATTCTCCAGAATGAAGGCAATCTCGCGCGCATGCAGCTTGGCGTTCATCGGCACGGCGCAAAGGCCGGCATGCCAGCAGGCCCACATCAGCTCGATATATTGCGGGCAATTCTTCATCGCCATGCCAATGCGGTCGCCCGGCTTCAGGCCAGGTAAGGCGCGCAGGCCGGCGGCCATCCGCACCGCCGTCTGTTGCAGGCTGCCATAGCTGTGGATACGGCGTTCGCCAAAACTCAAGGCCGGATTATCGGCGAAGCTCAGTGCAGTGGCGTGCAGCAGGCGGGCGATGCTCATGGCTGCCTCTCCTTCTTACTGGCGCGAAAGAATGGTGATACAGGCCACGGCTTCCTCGAAGCCATGGAAGCCGCCGCCATTCTCGGCAATGGCGAAGCGGGCTTTTTCCACCTGGCGGTCGCCGGCCTCATGGCGGAGCTGGGTCACCAGTTCGTGAATCTGCCCGAGACCGGTGGCGCCAATAGGATGGCCCTTGGATTCCAGGCCGCCCGAGGTGTTGATCGGGATACGGCCGCCCAGGCTGGTCTCGCCGCGCTCGGCGATCCAGCCGCCCTGGCCGAATTCGCAGAAACCGAGATTCTCCGCCTGCACCACTTCGGCGAAGGCGGAGGCATCATGCACTTCCGCCACCGAGATATCCTTCGGGCCGATGCCGGCAATGTTGTAGGCCTTCTTGGCGGCGATATGGCAGACATGCTTCTCGACTTCTTCCGCCTTGCGGTCGGCGCCTGTAGCCAACACGCAGGCATCGACCTTCACCGCACGGCTGCGGTCGAAGCGGTCCAGCATATCCTCGCGGACCAGAATGGCGGCAGCTGCGCCGTCACTGATCGGCGCACACATCGGCAAGGTCAGCGGCCAGGAAATCATGCGCGAAGCCAGCACCTCTTCGATGCTCATACCATTGCGATATTGCGACAGCGGGTTGAGCATCGAATGATTATGGTTCTTAGCCGCCACGGCAGCGATCTGGCGCTCGGTGGAGCCGAAGGTCTTCATGTGGAAACGTGCCAGCGAGGCATACACATCCATGAACACGCTGCGCATATTGGCCTGAGCCTGGCGCTCCGGCGGCGGCTCGATGCCCTCGCCAAGCTCCAGAAGCGCCTTGGTCAGGGTGGGCACGTTATGCACGTCCCAGGCACCGTTGAACACGTTGAAGCTCTTGGTCTTGTCGGCGTCGTACATCTTCTCGGCACCCACCGCCAGCACCACATCGGCGGCACCGGCCTTGAGATGCAGGCAGGCGTTATGCAATGCCGTGGAAGCACTGGCACAGGCATTCTCCACATTCACCACCGGGATGCCGCCGATGCCCATGTCGCGCAAAGCCACCTGGCCGCCTACCATGTACTGGCCGTCAATCGCCGCCTGTGAAGCATTGGCGAAATAGGCTGCCTGGATATCCTCCTTGGCCAGGCCGGCATCCTGCAGCGCCGCCGACACGGCTCCGCGGGTAAGGTCCTTCATCGACTGGTCGAGGAACTTGCCAAACGGCGTCATGCCGATGCCGACAATATAGATATCGCTCATTTTTCTTCTCCGTCCGGGGGGATCAACCGAGATAGCGTTCGATCAGCTTGGGGTCGCGCAGCAGGTCCGGCGCCGGGCCGGACAGCGCAATGCGGCCGTTCTGCAACACATAGCCGTGGTCGGCGATCTTCAGCGCCATGAAGGCCACCTGCTCCACCAGCAGGATGGTGACGCCGGCCGCCGCAAGTTCACGCAGCGCGCCAAAGATCAGCGATACGATCTGCGGCGCCAGGCCGAGCGAGGGCTCGTCGAGCATCAACAGTTTTGGCTTCATCATCAACGCACGGGAGACGGCCAGCATCTGCTGCTCGCCACCCGAAAGCGAACCGCCGGGAATGCCGCGCCGCTGCTTCAAGACCGGGAAGCGCTGAAACTCGCGCTCGAGCAACTCCTCGATCTCCGTGGCTTGCAGACCAAGGCTGCCGGCGCCGATACGCAGGTTATCCTCGACACTGAGGCCGGTGATGATCTGGCGACCCTGCGGCACTTGCACCAGGCCGGAACGGGCCAGCAGATGCGCCGGTTCGGCACCAATATCGCGGCCATCGAAATGCAGGCTGCCCTGGCGCAGCGGCAGCAGCCGCGACACGGCGCGCAGCAGCGTGGTCTTGCCGGCACCATTCGCGCCAACCACCGCCACCAGGGCGCCAGCGGCAATTTCCAGGTCGATGCCATGCAGGATGGTGTTTTCGCCAATCGCAACATGCAGGTCGCGAGCTTTGAGAATGCTCATCACGCCTCCTGCCCGAGATAGGCGGTGATCACCGCCTCGTTGCGCTGCACTTCGGCCGGCGTGCCTTCGCCGATCTTGCGGCCGTAATCCAGCACCGATACGCGGTCGGATACGCCCATGACGAAAGTCATGTTGTGCTCGACCAGCAGGATCGTCACCCCGAGCGACTTCAAACGGCGGATCACCGCCATGATTTCAATCATTTCGCCTTCATTGAGGCCGGCAATCGGCTCGTCCAACAGCAGCAAGGTCGGCTGCTGCGCCAGCGCGCGGGCCAGTTCGCAAAGTTTGCGGTGGCCATAGGCGAGATCGCCCGGCAGCGAATCGGCAAACCGCTCGATGCCGAAAAAGGCCAACAGCCGCAGAGCCTCGGCGCGCTCGGTACGCGCCTCCTCGCCGCTGACCAGCCAGCGCAGCCAGCCCGTTACCATGCCCTGGCGGCGCCTGAGGCCGAGCATGACATTCTCAGCCACGCTAAGCGTGCCGATAAGCTGCAGGTTCTGGAAAGTGCGGGTAAGGCCATGCGCGGCACGGCGATGCGCCGGCAGGCTGGTCACGTCCGTGCCCCGGTAGAGGATGCTGCCCTTGTTGGCGGCATAAAGTCCGGCGATGACATTGATCAGCGTGCTTTTGCCGGCGCCATTGGGGCCGATCAGGGCATGTACGCTGCCCGGCATCACCTGGATCGAGACATCATTCACCGCCACCAGGCCGGCATAGGACTTGGTGACATTGCGCAGTTCCAGGATTGGCCCGGCATTATTCGCCGCTTCGATACGCGGCAGCTCCGCCTCGCCGGACTGCGCCGGTGCAGCTCCCCGCTTAGGCAACAGACGCTTGCGCAGGGATTCGAAGGCACCAGTGGCGCCGCCGGGGAAGAACAGCATCACGCCCAGCAGGATGCCGCCGAAGATGAAGTAGGAAATCTCATACAGGCCGGCGGTGAGCTGGTTCAGCAGCACCAGGATCAGCGCACCGACCACGCCACCATAGGGGTGGCCCAGGCCACCGATCACCACGGCAATCAGCAGCGAGATTGAGCGATCGAGACCGAAGGCATCACTGCTGATATAGCCGGACTGATGCACAAAGAAGAAGCCGGCCAGACCGGCCAGCAGGGCGGCGAAAACGAAAATGCCGGCACGCCAGAGCGCAGCATTGATGCCGACCGTGAGCGCGAAACTCTCGCTTTCCTTGATGGCATGCAGATTGCGGCCGATGCGCGACTGCATGATGTAGTCATTGACCATCTGCACCAACAGCAGGGTGATACCGACAGCCCAGAGGAAATAGGTGGCGCCATTGCGGAAATCGCCGAAATTGAGCTGCGGCACGCCGATCAGGCCCATTGAACCGCCGGTAAGATCGACCCAGCGCTGTGCCAGGATTTCGACGATATAGCCGAAAGCCAGCGTGACCATGGCGAGGTAATGCGTCCGCGCCCGCAGGGCCACAAGACCGAGCAGCACGCCGGCAAGGCCGGCCAGCATCAGACCGACCGGCAGGCTGGCCCAGAGCGGCCAGCCATGTTTGGTCGCCAGCACGCCAGAGCCATAGGCCGACAGCGCGAAGAAGCCGGCCTGGCCGAGCGAAAGCTGACCGGAAAGGCCGAGCAGGATATTCAGGCCGATGGCGGCGATGGCAATGATCGCGATATCGGTGCTGAGGTGGATGAAGAAGTCATTCGGCGCGAGATAGGGCAGTGCCAGAATGACGATCAGGGCAATGATATAGCGCAGGTGCCGCATGATACTCACCGCACATCCGCCTTGGCTTCACCGAACAGACCGGATGGCTTCACGATCAGCACCACCAGGGCCAGGATGAAAGGATAGAGGTCGCCAAAGGCAGAGTCGAAATAGTTCGAGAAGCCTTCCACCAGGCCGAAGGCGATGCCGGCGATCAGGATGCCGACCGGATTGACGAAGCCGCCGATGCTGACCACGGCAAAACCCTTGAGGATGAACAGCAGGCCCATATGTGCCTGCACCGTGGTGATCGGGCCGGCCAGGATGCCGCAGGTGGCGGCGAGCATCGCCATGATGGCATAGGAGCCGATCACGGCACGGCGGACATTGATGCCAAGCAGGGCTGCGGTGCTCTTGTCGAAGGATACGGCGGCGATTTCCTTGCCCCAGCGGGCGCGGAACAGGAACCAGTAGAACACCGCCACTACCAGCAGGGCGATGCCGGCAACAATCAGTTCTTCCATGTAGAAGCCGGCGCCAAATACCTGCACCACCTTCTTGTCGCCGGCCGAGAAGAGCGGCGGCGAGTAGAAGCGCGACTTGCCCCAGATGAGCTGTGCGGCATTCTGCAACAGCATGCCGAAGCCCATGGTGGTGAGAATCCATGCCAGACTGCCGCCACTGCCGGCGAGCTGTTTCTCCAGTGGCTTGATAGCGATGCGTTCCAGCAGCACACCCAAAGCCACCAGCAGCAACAGCACCAGCGGCACCACCGCCAGCAGCGGATAACCAGCGAGCAGCAGCGCCATGGCGGCAAAGGAGGCGATCATAAGGAAATCGCCCTGGCCGAAATTCAGCGCACGGGTGGTGAGAAATGTGATCAGCAGCCCCTTCCCCATCAGGGTATAGAGGCTGCCCATGGCGATGCCGGAAATCAGCACCTGGGTAAAATCAGTGAACTTCATCGCACCACGCCAGAACCGCAGGAACGGAAGTGGGCGGTGCCTGCCGTAACCGGCACACACCGCCCACCAGGGTTACTTCAGCTTGACCACGCGGCCATTGCGCCACACACCGAGGAACACGTTCTCGGCATCGAGGCATTCATGGTCCTTGGCGCCAAACGGCTTTGCCGGAGTGCCCGACACCGCCTTGAAGTCGTTGATATCCTCCAGCGCTTTCTGCAGCTTCAGCGGATCGGCGCCGGCCTTGTCGACTGCCTGCAGCAGCAACTTCATACCGTCGTAGCCCAGCGCGGCCACCACCGGCCAGCGGTACTTGTCGCCATATTCGGCCTTCATTTTGGTATCGAAAGCCTGTGCCTTGGGATCGGCGAGATCGAGCGCCTGGCCCATCACCGTGCCTTCAATGGCTTCCTTGCCGACGATGTTGAGCACCATCTGCGACGATAGGCCCCAGTTGCCGGCAATCACCGGCTTGTAGTCGATCTTCGGCATGGAACGGTAGACCAGTTCCAGGCTGTCGTGGAACAGCAGCACCAGCTCGGCACCGGCATTCTTCAGCTTCAGCATCTGCGGCGTCAGGTCGGTGACATTTGGCGCGCCGCTTTCCACGGCCACCAACTCCATGCCCCGCTCCTTCATGCCTTTCTGCACTTCACCCGCGGCAAACATGCCGTAGCCATTGGTGCCATGCAGCAGGCCGACTTTCTTGAACGACTTCACGCCCCAATCGAGCATCGCGTCGATCTGGAATTTCTCCACCATCGAGCAGCGGTAGATGAAGCTCGGTGACTGATCGATGAATTTCGCCGTGATGTCGGTGGCAATGGCCGGGCCGGCCATCAGCGGAATCTTGGCCTGCTGCAACATCGGCGCAAAAGCCGCGACATTGCCGCTGTTCACAGTGCCGATCACCGCCGAAACCTTGTCATTTGCGATCAGGCGCTGCACCAGCGACACCGCACGCTGCGGATTCGCTTCGTCGTTATAGACGATGAATTCGATCTTATGCTTCGGGTTGGCGGCGTTGTATTCCTTGAGCGCCATCTCGTTGCCCTGGAGATACGACTCGCCGAAATCGACGATTGCCGGGGCACCGCTCAAGCCCTGCACCGCGCCGATCCGCACTGTCTCGGCGCGAACATCGGCAGCACTCATCCACATCGAAAGCGCGGCAATACCCGCCGCGGAAAGGCTCAGCGCCTTGCTCATTCCCGTTTCCTCCGTTTTATGCCATCGGCGGCAAATCCAGGGGAACGCAACCGCTTCCTGAAAGTGAACCGTGGTTCACCAAGCGTAAATTATGGTTCTTGAAGAAAGCAATCGGAATCTTCGAACAATATTTGGTGCGACGCAGCATGGCGTTATATGTGCGCTACGGCGCGGAGTACCGGGCGTATGCAAATGGAATCAGCCTGCCGCATCGACTGAATGGCGCGGCGCCATTCAGTCACACAACCCTTAATCCGGTATTCGTGCTATTTCTTGCGCTTGAGTGTCGGCTTGCGCGCCGGTTTGGCGACGGCTTTTTGCGGTGCACGCAGACTGGCGGCAAAGACTTCCACCATGCCATCAGCGACTTCGCGGGCGCTCCATGCGCCCTTCGGATTATACCAGCGCGACAGCCAGTTCACCGATCCCATGATGGTAAGGATCGTCATGCGCGGGTCGCACTCCCGTATGCTGCCATCAGCAATGCCTTCGGTGACGAAGCCACGCAAGGTGCGCTCGAAATGATCGCGGCGGCGGGTGATTTCACGGCGCTGGTCGGTCTGCAATGCTTCCAGATCAGTCAACGCGCCGCCGGTGATACTGCTATCGGCATAGGTGGCGAGGAAATGATGCAGGGCCAGCAGGGTCTTTTCCAGGCCGTCCTTGCCGTGGCGCTTGCCGTGGCGTAGCGCCGCCTCCCCCAGATCCATGGTGTGGCAATGCTGGATGTAGAGGATCTCTTCCTTGCTGGAAATATAGCGATAGAGCGCGGCTTTTGTGACGCCGAGCGTGGCGGCGATATCCGCCATCGACGTGGTATGAAAGCCCTGGCGGCGGAAAGCATCGGCCGCCTTCTTGATCAAAACATCACGCTTGAGCTGATGCCGCTGTGCCGGATCCGGCACCACATTCCCCCAGGTCTTCTTACCCGCCATGCCGCCTGCCACTCTTATCGGTTCTTGTTCTGCGGACCATAAAGCCTTGGCAGCACGCTGTCTATTCGCCAGGATGGCGCCCCCTGGACAGAATAAAAACGGAGGAAACATCATGTCCGACGATATCCTGTATGAAAGCCACGGCGCGGTTCGGCTGATCACCATCAATCGTGCGGCGAAGATGAACTCCCTCGATTTTGCCGCGAATGATGCGCTGGTGGAGGCATTTCAGCGTTTCGATGCCGACCAGGAAGCTCGGGTCGCGGTACTCACCGGGACCGGCGACAAGGCCTTCTGCGCCGGCGCTGACCTCAAGACCTACACGATGAATTTCGGCACCAGCCCACAGCCGGCTTTCCGCGAGCGCTACACCAACGGGCTTGGCATCGGCGGCATTACCCGTGGCCTGGAGATCTTCAAGCCAATCGTGGCAGCGGTGAACGGCTTCGCTATCTCCGGCGGCTTCGAGATCGCACTGGCCTGCGATATCCGCTTTGCCTCGCCGAATGCAGCATTCGCCATCCAGGACGTGAAATGGGGCTTCCATCCTTGCGATGGCGCATTGATCCGCCTGCCCTATATCATCGGCCTGGGCAATGCGATGGAGATGTTCCTCTCTGGCGACCGCATCGATGCCGAACATGCGCTGCGCATCGGCCTGGTCAACCGCGTATTGCCGACGGAGAAGCTGCTGGAGGAAACCATGGCCTATGCCGCGAAGCTGGCGAGCCGTGGCCCGCTGGCGCAGCGCTTCGGCAAGGAAGTGATGCTGCGCAGCCTGGGGCGGCCACCGGAAGATGGGCTGCGTTTCGAGTCGCGCTCCTTCCGTGACCTCGGCGACACCGCCGATATCAAGGAAGGCACCGACAGCTTCCGCGAGAAGCGCGAGGCGCGCTTTATCGGCCGTTAGCCGCGTTTCGGCGGGCGCGGTCCCCAGATATTGCCGCGCCCGGTGAAGCCGCCATCCACGGTCACGACCGTGCCGCTGACATAGGCGGCGCGCTCAGAGACCATGAAGGCCACCACATCGGCGATTTCCTCCGGCGTCGCGGCGCGCCCAATGGGCAGGAAATCGAGGAATTCCTGCCAGCGTTCGGCATCGCCCAGCACTTCGGCGGCGCGCGGCCTCAACAAGCTGACCAGACGATCCGTCGCCACCAGGCCGGGATTCACTGCCAGCACACGGATGCCCTGCTCCACGCTTTCACCGCCGAGCGCACGGGTGAAAGCCATCAGCGCGGCATTGCCGGTGCTGCCGGCGATATAGGGGCCATCCGGCCGCTCGCCGGCCATGCCGATGACATTGAGGATGGTACCCTGGCGCCGCGCCGCCATGGCGCGATAAACCGCGCGCGTAAGGTTGATATAGCCAAAGACCTTGAGGTCCCAGGCAGCACGCCAGGTCGGCTCATCCACCGCCAGCAGGTCGCCACCCGGAATGCTGCCGGCATTGTTGATCAGGATATCCAGATGCCCGGCATCTGCCGCCAACTGCTCCGCCACACCCGGCGCCCCGACATCGGCGGCGATGATTTCAACCCGGCCATTATAGCGCGCATGCAGCGCCTGCTGCGCCTCAGCCAATGCCGCGCCCGATCGCCCGACCAGCAGCAGATCGCAGCCCTCTTCGGCCAGAACCATGGCCGTCGCCAGGCCGATACCCTTGGAGCCACCGGTGATCAGGGCGCGGCGCCCACGCAATTGCAGATCCATGTTCCCTCCCAGCGCCCGCCGCATTCGGCGAAAAGCGTCATGCGGCTATATAGCGCGCTCGGCAGGAAACAGGAAAGAGTGCCAGCTCAGTATCAACTCTTGGGGCGAGGCCCCCAGGCACCGCCGCTCTGGCTGATGATCGGCCCGAGCTGCGCGTAATTCGGCCCGGCGATGCGGCAGATCGGCTGCAGCCGCTCGGTGCGGATCTTGCCGCTTTCATAGAGATCGTCGCGAATATGGAAGCAGACCACCTCGCCGACATGGAACTCAGTGCAGGCGGTGCCGAACTCGATCAACTGGCTGAAGCGGCATTCCAGGCTGACCGGCACATCGCGCAGGCGCGGCGCCGCGATACATTCGCCGGGCAACGTGGCCAGGCCCAGCTCCTCCACCTCGCTCACCTCGGTGGGGTACTCGAACGAGCTGGCATGCACTGTGGCGATCATACTGTCATTGGCGATATTGACAGTGAATTCGCCGCGCTCGCGGATATTCCGGGCGGTATCCTTGAGTCGCAGCTTGTCACCGCGCCCGATGCTGATGCCGAGCATCGGCGGTTCGCTGGAAACAAAGGTGAAGCAACTGAACGGCGCCAGATTGACATGGCCGGCTTCACTCAAAGAAGTGACCCAGGCAATTGGCCGCGGCACCACCACGCCGGTAAGCAGCTTGTAGGTCTGGTCGCGATCGATATCGCTCGGCAGGATACGCATTGTCTACCCCCTCAGCTCGCCATCGCCATATGCCGCACCACCTTCTCGGCGGTGATCGGCAGGTCCGAAACACGGCAGGCAGCGGCAGCCACCGCATTTGCTAGAGCTGCCGGCGGTTCGATCACCGGCGGCTCGCCTACACCCTTGGCACCGAACGGGCCAACCTCGCTCGGACATTCCACCAGGATGGAGCGCACGCGCGGTGCGTCCATTGCCGTCGGCATCTTGTAATCGGTGAGATTGGCATTCGCCACATGGCCGTCGCGGTAGACGATCTCTTCCGACAAGGCCTGGCCGATGCCCTGCATCACGCCGCCCTCGATTTGGCCCTCGATATAGAGCGGGTTGATGGCGAAGCCGACATCCTGCGCCACGACATAGTCATTGATCTGGATTTCTCCGGTCTCCTGATCGACCGAGACATCCACGGCATGGGCATGGAAGCTTGGCGAATTCAGCGTGGTGATCACCAGGTTGCGGCCGCGCTTCGGATCGTAGGGCGTCGGCGGCGCGATGAAGGTGCCATGGGCAATCAGGCCGCCGCCGGACAATTGCAGCGCCTTGGCGATTTCCGCCAGCGTGATCGACTTGTCGCCACCGCTGACCACGCCATCGACCAGACTGAGGCCTTCGGCAGGCACACCGAGCTTCGGCGCCGCCGCCTGGAATATCTGCTGGCGCAGTTTCTCCACGGCATTGATACAGGCATTGCCGACCGCAAAGGCGGTGCGGCTGCCCTGGGCGCCATGGTCGAACGGTGTAGCGGTGCTGTCGGCGCTGACGATATCGATATCGTCGAGCTTGACACCCAATGCTTCGGCCAGCACCTGGGCCGCGCCAGTGAGCGCACCGGTGCCGATTTCGGCACAGCCGGTATTCATCACCACCTTGCCTTCGGGGTTGATCTTGACATAGACGCCCGACGATCCCGAGGTGGTGGTCCACCAGCCGCAGGCCAGGCCCTTGCCGCGTCCGTTGCCGTCACGGCGCTGCGACCAGCCAATGGCATCGGCGGCCTTGCGCAGGCATTCCTCCAGGCTGACCTTGGCCACCACCTGGCCGTTCGGCGCCGTATCGCCATCGCGCAGGATATTGCGCAGGCGGAATTCCAGCGGATCCAGGCCGATGCCGGCGGCGATAATATCCATCTGCGATTCGACGGCGAAATTCGCCTGCGGCCCGGAAGGCGCGCGGAACGAGCCGGTCGGCGCCTTGTTGGTGTAGACCGCCAGGCCCTCGATGGAGATGTTCGGAATACGGTAGGGACCGGCCAGGATCAGGGCAGAGCTGGAACCGACACCGACGCCGGAGCCGGACGTGGCCCCAGTATCGACAATGATGCGGCCCTGCTTTGCCAGAATGCGACCGTCTCGGCTGACGCCGGTTTTCAGTTCGATCACCACCGGCTGGCGCGAATAGGCGGTGGCCATCTCTTCTTCGGTGGTGGTCACCATCTTCACCGGCCGGCCGCAGGCTTTCGCCATCACCGCAACATAATGCTCGACCCCAAGGCGCAACTTGCCGCCGAAGCCGCCGCCGATCACGGTGCAGATCACCCGCACCTGGGCCGCCGGCACTTTCAAGATTTCAGCAAGCGTGCTCTGCGCCTCAAAGGGCAACTGCGTGTTGGACCAGACTGTAAAGCGCCCATCGCGATCCCACTGCGCCACTGCGGCGCGCGGCTCGGTATAGCCGGGATGCACCATGTTGGTGGTGAAGCGGTTGGTGAAAATATGATCCGAGGCAGCAAAGCCGGCTTCGATGTCGCCGACCGACAGCAGCGACTGGTTCGATACATTGCCCTGGCGCAGCACGGTCGGCATCGCCTGGTATCCCAGCAAATCCGGATGCACCAGCGGCGCATTGGCCTGCAAAGCCACTTCGACATCGAATACCGCCGGCAGCGTCTCATACTCGATCTCGATAGCCGCAGCGGCAGCTTCTGCCTCGGCGGCGCTACGCGCCACCACGCCGGCAATCGGCTGGCCGACATGGCGCACGGTATCGAGGGCGAATACCTCCATATCCTTGATGAAGGAGCCATAGCGTGCACAGGGCACATCCGCCGCCGTGACGATGGCGCGCACGCCGGGCATCTGGCGTGCTTTATCCAGGCGTAGGGCACGGATGCGGGCATGCGGCACCGTGCTGCGGCAGAGTTTGCCATGCAGCATACCAGGCAGGGCAAAATCCGTGCCGTAGATTGCGCGGCCCGTCACCTTGCCCATTGCATCGAAGCGCGGCAGGGACTTGCCCACCACCTTGTAATCAGACGCCATCACTGCCTCGCTGCCTGGCCCAAACCGCGGCGCGGCTCAGGTAATCCGTTTCACACCCACCATACGGTCGATCAGCAGCACGAAGGCGGTGGTGCCGATCATCATCAGCGCCGCGATGGCCGAAACCGTCGGATCGACGCGACTTTCGATATAGAAGTAGATTTCCACCGGCAGGGTGGAGTTGCTTTGCGACAGGAAGGCCGTCGCGGTGAAGTTGTCGAACGACACCACGAAACAGAAGAAGCTGGCGGCAAAGATGCCGGTCTTGATCTGCGGCAGCGTGACGAGGAAGAAAGCCTTGAACGGCGAGGCGCCAAGCCCGACAGCCGCCTCTTCCAGCGTCGGGCTGATCCGGGCCAGCGAGGCGCGGATCACGCGCACGGCGTAAGGCAGGGTCAGCACGCAATGCAGGATTACCAGATTGGTGGATTTCTCGATGAAATCGGTGCGGGCGGCAAAGATCAGGAAGGACAGGCCGACAATCACCTGCGGCACGATCAGCGGCGACATCAGCACCGCGTCGATGGCTTCGCGGCCACGGAAGCGGTAGCGGGTGAGCGCCAGGGCCGACAAGGTGCCGAGCGTCATGGCACAGACGCCGGAAATCAACGCCAGCGCAATCGAGCGGTAAAAGGGTAGCTTGAAATCCGGCTGATTGAACACATTCTCGAACCATTTCAGCGAGAATCCATCCGGCGGGAATGTGGCACGGGTGGTGGAACTGAAGGCGCTGAAGAAAGTGATGACCAGCGGCGCCGTGATCCACAGCAGGACCACCACAGCAATCACCGTGCTGACGCGATAGAGCGGATCGCTGCTATTCACGGCGCTCCTCATCGGTTGCCTCCCGGCAGCAAGCGTGCGCCGATACTGTTGATACCGAATACCACCGTCAGGCTGATCAGCAGTGTGACCACGGCAGCCGTGCCGGACAGCGCGTAATTGAAGCCGACAATGGCCTGGTCGTAGATCAGGTTGCCAATCATCTTGAAGATGCTGCCGCCGAGCAGCGACGGCGTCAGGTAGGCTGTGAAGCAGAAGACGAAGGAGAGCACGGTGCCGCCGACCACGCCGGGCGCGCTGAGCGGCAGGGTGACGCGCAGGAAGGCCTGCAGCGGCGTGGCGCCAAGGCTGCGCGCCGCCTCTTCATAGCGGCTACTGACATTCTGCAGCACCGAGCTGATCGGGAATACCATCAACGGCAGCGCCGAAGCGAACAGGCCGATGGCAACGCCGAGCTCATTATACATCAGCTTTACCGGTGCATCGATCAGGCCCATCGCCTTGAGGCCACGATTGATCACGCCATTGTTGCCGAGCATCAGCATCCAGCCATACATCTTCACGACATAGATCGAGAAGAACTGGATCGCCAAGGTAAGGGTGATGAAAGTGGCGAAGCGGCGGCTTCCCCGGCTCATCACATAAGCGATGGGGTAGCCAGCCAGCAGCACGATCAGCGTGACATAGCTGGCTATACGCACAGAACGCCACAGGTAGGTGCGGAAATGGCCATCAGCGGCGAAGCTGACAAAATTGGCAAGAGTGAAATCGCCGGCAGCATTACGCATACTCAGCGACAGCACAGTGGTGAGCGCCGCAAAGAAGAAGACCAGCAGGATGAGGGCCGGGCCGACAAGCAGCAGGGGCCGCAAATTCCAGCGCATTAAATCTCCTCCTTCGCGACGCTCATATTCACCTTACTGGATCACTTCACGGTCATACTGGCTGATGATGGTCGACATATTGTCGGCCATGTGGCCGTAATCCATCGGATAGGCGCCGTCCAGATTGCTCAGGATCGACTGCACCACTTCCGGACCCTTGGCCTTCTTGTTGGCCGGCAGCGCACCGAAGGCTTCGGCAAGCTGTGCCTGCACCGGCTCGGAGAGCAGGAAGTTGACGAAATCCTCGGACTGTTTGACGCGCGGGCCGGCGACGATGGTGAGCGGGGTTTCCGCCACCAGCAGCGGCTTGCTCGGCACCACGAAACCGTAATTGCTGCCCGGCTTGATGTAGCTGATCACGTTCGGCAGCACACCCCAGGCGATCAGGCCGACTTCACCGGCTTCGAGCAGGCGGATCGACTGCACGTTGTTGGTGAAGAAGGTGACGATGCTGGGCCGCAGCGTCTTCAGCTTGGCATAGCCCGGCGCCAGGTTCTTTTCGCTGCCACCGGCCAGCAGGGCCGCCATGGTGGGGAAGTAACCCGGATCGAAGCTGGCCGCCGGCGCGCCGATCTTGCCCTTCAGGCGGGGATCCCACAGGTCTTCCCACTTGGTCGGCTCGAACGGCACCAGATCCTTGCGATAGAAGATGCCGCGCAGCGACACCCAGGCAGTAACGCCATGGGAGAAGATCAGCGGCGCATTAATATTGGCGGTGTTCGGGATGCGCGCCTTGTCGATCGGCACGATCACGCCTTCCTTCACCGCGCGCTGGTAATTGATCATGTTGGTGGACCAGATATCCACCTCGGGCTTCGCCTTCTGGGCGATGAGACGGGCAACGCCGGCCTCGCCGGCACCCTGGGCCACGACGCTGACCGGCTGCTTGGTCATTGCCTCGTAATCCTTGGCCAGCTTCTCGAAGGTCTGCTGCCACACACCGCCCCAGGTCATGAAGACCAGCGGCTTTTCCTGCGCCGTGGCGCCGAAACTGAACGTCATGCAGGCCAGTGCGGCCGCCAGCGCAAATTTCTTGATCATCGTTGTCCCCTTCATGGCCCTGCTCCTTTGTTGCTATCGGCGAATACTGGTTGTTGTTCTACAATCCCTGTTCGTCCCTTCGACGCTTTATGGTCGCACCTGTGCCATCTGGCGCGCGGCGCGCCCAACGGCATCGACAATTTTCTGATAGCCAGTGCAGCGGCAGAGCGTGCCGGCGAGGCCCTCGCGGATCGCCGCCTCGTCAGGCAGCGGATTGGCGTCCAGCAAAGCCTTGGCGCTGAGCAGCATGCCGGGAATACAATAGCCGCATTGCACCGCGCCGCCCTCGATGAAGGCCTGCTGCAGCGGATGCAGTTCGCCGCCCTGCGCCAGCCCTTCGATGGTGGTGACGGAACTGCCCTGGCATTGCAGCGCCAGGGTGATGCAGGAATTCACCGCCTTGCCATCCAGCAGCACGGTGCAGACGCCGCATTCCGCTTCCAGGCAGTTGGTCTTGGTGCCGGTGAGGCCGAATTCCTCGCGCAGCAATTCCAGCAACGACATGCCGGCGGGAATCTCCGCGTCGTAGCGCTCGCCGTTGATGGTGAGAGACAGGGCGTGGCGACTCATGGCGCGCACCTTGCCAGGCAGGCCGTGACAGCGCGCGGCACCAGTGCGGCGATCAGCCGGCGGCGATAATCGGCGGAAGCCCGCACATCGCTGAGCGGTGTGGCCTGGGCCGCTGCCGCTTCGCCTGCCCGCTTCAGTAAAGTGGGATCGCGTGGCTGGCGGTGCAGCAAGGCTTCGGCTTCGCTGGCGCGGAAGGCCACCGGTGCCGCAGCGCCGATGGCGATGGCGACCTGGCCGTAATCCGAGGCGCCAGCGCCAACAATCCGCACCGCCACGGAGATCAGCGAAATCTCCATGGCGCGGCGACGGCCGGCCTTGATGAAGGCGGTGGCACCGCCCTTGCCCGGCATGGCGAAACGCACCCGGGTGAGCAATTCATCCTGGGCTCGCGCGGTGCGACCCGGCCCGAGCAGGAAATCGCTGAGCTTCAGCCAACGCCGGCCAGCCGGTCCAGCAAGCTCCACCTCGGCACCCAACGTGAGAAGCTGTGGCAACAGGTCCGCCGCCGGCGAGGCATTGCAGATATTGCCGCCGATGGTGCCGGCATTGCGCACCTGGTGGCCGCCGATGACACGCGCGCTTTCGATCAGGCCCAGCATGGCTGGCTCGGCCGCGAAATAGTCTTCGAGCTGCTTATGCGTCAGCAACGCGCCGAGCGTCACGTTGTCGCCGTCGCGCTCGATCTGCTTCAGTTCATCCAAAGCCTGCAGGCTGATGACATGGCTCGGCTGGCGTGACTTGCGCCGCATCTGGATCACCAGATCGGTGCCGCCGGCGATGAAACTGGCCGCAGACCCGAACCGGCCGGCCAGCGCAATGCCCTCGGCGATGCTCTGCGGTTCGGAATAATCGAAGGCCATCGCCGTCATCGCGCCCGCCTCACTCTGCCGCCGCGCGCAGGTCGAGCGGCAGGCTTTCGCCGGCAGTCAGCCAATGCGGCGGCTGGCCACGCCGGAACAGCTTGGCACGGCCACGGCCCACCACCTTGGCACTACCCTGCTCAATGCGGATCGCGGTGGATTCCTCCACGCCCAGCACCGGGTTGGAATTCACCGCATGGTATTCGCGGATACGGTCGTCGCGGGTTTCGCTGGCCGGCGCCATGGCCGGATCGGTTTCCAGGTAATGCGGATTGAGCGTCCAGGGCACCAGGCCCATGGCATCGAAGCGGGTGGCGCCCACCACATTCCAGTCATTGGTGCAGAGGATGTTGAAGCCGGCGATGTTGCTGCCGGCGCTGGTGCCGATATAGGGCATGCCGCGACGCACGCGTGCGTTCAGTGCCACAAGCGCGCCGCATTCGCGCAGCCGCTGCAGCAAGGCATAGGTGTTGCCGCCACCGACGAACACCGCCTCTGCCGCCTCGATCCGTGCCGGCAGCGCGGCATCGGCCTGGAAATGCTCGGCGACCACGCCGATACCACGCAAGGCATCGGCGGCGGCGGCATAGCGGCTCTCGGCATCGCCCAAGCGCGCAGCGGTGATATAGCCGAGCCGGCGCACGGGGCCGAGAAAATCAGCAATCTCGGGCAGATATTCCTGCAGGAAAGGACGGCCTGAATTGCTGATCAGCAGCGCGCGAATCATGTTTCAAGCCGATCATCGCGGAACAGCCGGGCATCCTCCGGACGCCAGGCAAGCGTCACCTCATCGCCAGCCATCGCCGGCGTGTGCAGATCGGCCGGCGCATCAACACGGAGCAGCAGGTCGCCACCCAGGCCGACCTGATACTTGATCGTGGTGCCGACAAAGACGGAATTGACCACCTTGCCGCGCATGGCATTGCGCCCCGCCGGCAACGGCGCGGCGGCCGGCGCGATCTGGATGCGTTCAGGCCGCAGCAGAAGCTGCACCGCACCATCGCCATGCTGGCCGGCCTGGGCGAAGGTGCCGGCCACACCATCCAGTTCGATCCGGCTGGCGCCATCGCCACGGCCGACAATCCGGCCGGACAGCATATTGGCGGTGCCGATGAATTCAGCCACGAAGCGATGCGCTGGGAAATCATAGACCTGACGCGGCGTATCAACCTGCAGGATGGCGCCCTGGCTCAGCACCGCGATGCGGTCGGAGAGCGACAGTGCTTCTTCCTGGTCGTGGGTGACAAAGATCGTGGTGATGCCGAAACGGCGCTGCAATTCGCGCAATTCGAACTGCATGTCGCCGCGCAACTGCTTGTCCAGGGCCGCCAGCGGTTCATCCAGCAGCAGCACCGACGGGTTGAACACCAGCGCACGCGCCAGCGCGACACGCTGCTGCTGGCCGCCGGAAAGCTGCGACGGATAGCGGTGGCCCAGGGCAGCGAGTTGAAGCTGGCCCAGGATGCGCTGCACCTGCGGCGCGATCTCGGCCTTGGGCACCGACCGCATCTTCATGCCGAAGGCGATATTCTCGGCCACGGTCATATGCGGAAACAGGGCATAATCCTGGTAGACCATGCCGATATTACGCCGGTTCGGCGGCACACCGATCACTGACTGGCCGCCGATGCGGATATCGCCGGCTGCCGGCATCACGAAGCCGGCCACGGCGCGCAAGGTGGTGGTCTTGCCGCAGCCGCTGGGGCCGAGCAGCGAGAGGAATTCGCCACGCCGGACATGCAGCGAAAGGTCGCGCACCGGCATCGTGTCGCCATAGGCGACAGATATACTGTCGATATTCACATCAACGGGGACAATGGCGCGGCCATCGGCACCGGTATTGCCGATGCTGAGCGACACGCCCTCCAGCGACGGGGCGTTCATTGCCCGCCCCCACGGCGCCAACGCGCCTGGCTCGAAATCCGGTCTGCTACCGCCAACCGCCACCCCCACAAAGCACAGTCACCGGATGCGCCGGCATCGCCCTGTATGCCCGCCGACGTTACTCGATTGCCAGCAGGCCGACGCACTATCCTGTATACGGTATTCATTGTCAAACAGGAAAATTCACATCATTTCTCTTTTATCTTATTCAAAACAATGATAATAATGGCCGAACTCGGTTGCAGAACCTTACCACTATTTGTATTCTGGATACATCAATGCTGGAAGAGACCTTCAAGCTGCCCCGGCGTGAGCCGACCTGGAAAGGCGTCTACCGCAATCTGCGGCTGGCGATCCTGAATCGCAGTCTTCCGCCGGAAACCCGCTTGATCGAAGTGGATCTCTCGCAGGCCATGGGGGTCAGCCGCACGCCGCTGCGCGAGGCCCTGGCCAAGCTGGCGCAGGACGGCCTGATCCGCAGCGCCGAACGCGGCGGTTATGTCGTGACCGATCCGCGCCAGGATCTTGCCGACGCCTATCACCTGCGCGCCGCCATCGAGGGCTATGCGGCGCGGCTGGCGGCCGAGAACATTACCAATGCCGAAATCCAGCGCCTGCGCGAAAATGTCGCCGCCAATATGGCGATCGACCTTTCCGACACCCGACGCCGCGCCGAACTGAACCTGGAATTTCACCAGATCGTGGCCCATGCCTCGCGCGCGCCGCGGATTATCCAGGCCTTCGACAATCAGCGCGAATTCATCTTCACCGACGAAGACATGCAGATCCACACCCTGGATGCCTGCCGCCAGTTCGTGCGCGAGCATGAAATCCTGGTGGATGCGCTGGAATTGCGCGATGGCGACAAGGCTGACCGCATCGTGCGGGCGCATCTGCATCGCGCCGTCGGCCTGCTGCTCGACAATGGGCGCGACGCCATGTCCGCAAGCAAGGGCAAGAAATCCTCCGACGCCGAGGCCGCGTAAGAAATCATGAAGCTGGGTATCGCCGTTCTGCCGAAGCTGCCGTTCACGGATTTTATCCGCCTGGGCCAGGAATGTGAAAAAAGCGATCTCTCGCTCTGGGTGCCAGACGAGCGTTTTTTCCGCGATGTTTTCGTTTCGCTGGCCGCCTTGGCTACCAATACCAGCAAGGTGAGCTTGGGCAGCGGCGTCACCGATCCCTTCATCCGCCACCCGCTGCTCACTGCCGCCGGGATGGCCTCGCTGGATGAATTATCCGGCGGCCGCGCCATTCTCGGCATCGGCGCCGGCGTCAGCGGTTTCGACGCGCTTGGCATCAAGCGCCATGCCCCGGCCACGGCTTTGCGCCAGACCATCGACCTCTGCCGCCGCTTCTGGGCCGGCGAGGCCATCACCCAGCTTGAAGGCCCGGTTTATGCCAAGGCCGCCCAGCTCAATTTCACGGCTCCGCGCCAGATCCCTGTATACATTGCCGGACGTGGCCCGAAGGTGCTGGCGCTCGGCGGCGAAGTGGCCGAGGGCGTCATTATCGGCCATTTCACCTCTGAACGCGGCCTCGGCTCGGCACAGGACCAAATCAGTGCCGGCATCAAAAAGCGCTCGCCGGATCGTGGCCGACCGGAAATCGCCGTCTGGGCCTATACCTCGGTGTCGAAGGACGGCGATGCCGCCCGCGCCGCGGTGAAGCCGGCCATCGGCCGCACCATCCGCTCCACGCCGGAGGCGCTGGAGATTCTGGGCGAGAACGCACCGCGCCTGCTCGAGGAACTGGAGCGCTTCGGCTATGCACGCTCGCCGGAATACGATCAGGCGATGCGCGATACGGTAAGCGACTCGCTCACCGCACAGCTTTCCATCTCCGGCACGCCGCAGGAATGCATCGACCGCATCCGTGCCATCCGCGCCTGCGGCATCGACAATGTGATTGTCCTGCCCTACCCGGCCGCCGGCATGAGCATTCCTGAAATGACGGCCCTGTTCTGCAGCGACGTGCTGCCGAGCGTGCGCGACATCTGAGCGACAGCAGCAAGGGGCAGCGGCCATGACGATGCGGCAAGTGATTGATGCTTTTGAGTTGCTGGACTCAGCGCTGATCGATGGCCCGGCGGTGGCCGATTTCCTGCGTGGCCAGGGCGCCGAGGATATCCGCGTCGAGCGCATGACCTCGGAGAAGCATCACACCGATTTCATGCAGATCCGCATTCCAGGCCGCAATAAAGCAGCGCCGGTACTCGGCATCATCGGCAAGCTTGGCGGCATCGGCGCCAGGCCGGCCCAGGTTGGCATGGTTTCCGATGCCGATGGCGCCATCGCCGCCGTGGCCGCCGCCGCCAAGCTCGCCACCATGGCAGCCAAGGGCGACCGGCTGGAAGGCGATGTGATCATCTCCACCCATATCTGCCCGGCGGCGCCGACCCGGCCGCATCAGCCGGTGCCCTTCATGTCGGCCCCGGTGGACCGGGTGAAGCTCGGCCGCGCCGAACTGCACCCAGACATGAATGCGGTGCTGAGCATCGATACCTCGCGCGGCAACCGGGTGGTCAACCACAAGGGCATCGCCATCACGCCGACGGTGCGCCAGGGCTATATCCTTCCCGTCAGCCGCGACCTGACCGACATCCTGGAAATCGTCACCGCCGAACCTGCCGTGGTGATGCCGCTGAGCACCCAGGACATCACGCCCTATGCCAACAACCTCTACCACATCAACTCGATCCTGCAGCCCTCGGTCTATACCGACAAACCGGTGGTGGGCGTGGCGGTGACGGCGCGCGTGGCGGTTCCTGGCAGCGCCACCGGTGCGACACAACTCGACGATATCGAGAAATCGGTGCGCTTCTCGATTGAAGTGGCGAAGAATCTCGGACGCGGCATCTGCGCCTTCCATGACGAAGCCGAATTCGATCGCCTGCAGGCGCTCTATGGCTCGATGCAGCATCTGCAGACAGCGGGGAAAGCTATTCCGTGAATCTGACTTTGCAGGTCAACGGCCAGGAACACGGTGTCGATACCGAGCCGTTGACCCCGCTGGCCCGCGTGCTGCGCGAGCAGCTTGGCCTGCGCGGCACCAAGATCGGCTGCGGCAATGGCGAATGCGGCGCCTGCACCGTCTGGCTCGATGGCCAGGCGGTATGCTCCTGCCTCTATCCGGTCTATCGCGCCGCTGATGGCAAGATCACCACCATTGAGGGCCTGGCCGATGCCGGGCGACTGAATGCCCTGCAGCAGGCCTTCATCGATCATGGCGCAACGCAATGCGGCTTCTGCACCGGCGGCATGATCATGGCCGCCGCCGCCCTGCTGGCACGCAATCCACAGCCGACCGAGGCCGATGTGATACATGGCCTCACCGGCAATATCTGCCGCTGCACCGGCTATCGCCAGATCATTGCGGCGGTACTGAGCGTGGCAGAACGGAGTGCCGCATGATGCAGGTGTTGCCGCGCGAAGTCGGTCGCCGCATCCCGCAGAAGGGTGTAGAGCAGCGCGTGCGCGGCGAAGCCCGCTTCACTCATGATATCAGCCTGCCCGGCATGCTGACCGCGGCAGTGCTGCGCAGCCCGCATGCCCATGCCCGCATTCTGGAGATCGACACCTCGGCAGCACGCGCCCTGCCCGGCATCCATGCGGTGATCACCGCCGCCGATTTCCCCGGCCGGCGCTACCAGCAGCTTGGCGGCAGCTATGCCGACCGCTTTCCGCTGGCGGTCGATGTGGTGCGTTTCCAGGGCGAGGAAGTGGCCGCCGTGGCCGCCGACAGCCTGGAACTGGCGCAGCATGCCCTGCGCCTGATCCGCGTCAGCTATGAACCGCTGCCCGCATTGCTGACGCCGGAAGACGCGCTGGCGGAAGATGCACCGGCCCTGCATGAAGCAGCCAATATGGCCGGCGGCCGTAACCTGGCGATCCGCTTCCGCTGCGATTACGGCGCCATCGACCAGGCTTTCGCCGAAGCCGCCCATGTCTTCGAAGATGAATTCAGCCATGGCGTGGTGGTGCCCGCCTGCATGGAAACCAATGCCACGGTGGCGAGTTTCGATGCGGATAGCGGCGACCTGACACTGTGGACCGCCACCCAGGCACCGTATTTCATCCGCAAGGAAGTGGCCCATGTACTCGGCCTCGAGGTCGAGCGCGTGCATATCCGGGGCGTCGAGGTCGGTGGTGGTTTCGGCGGAAAATCGAAGATCTGTGAGCAGGAAGCCCTGGCCGCGCGGCTTTCGGTCGCCACCAGCCGCCCGGTGCGGTTGCTGCTGGACCGCCGCGAGGAATTCATCAGCGGCAAGACCGACCATGCCAAGCGCATCCGCATCCGCACGGCGGTTGCAGCCGATGGCACCATCCTCGGCCGCTCGACCTCACTGCAGATCGACAATGGCGCCTATACCGCCTATGCGCCCACCTATGTCGGCGCCTCGCGCCAGCGCACCACCTGCCTCTACCGGGTGAAGACCGCGCATTACGATTGCGACCTCGTCTATACCAACAAGGTACCGGGCGGCCAGTATCGTGGCATGGGTGCGCCGCAGACCATCTGGGCTATCGAAAGCCATATGGACCAGATTGCCGAGCGCCTGGGCCGCGATCCGCTGGAATACCGGCTGGCGCAGGCCAACCGCAGCGGCGACGTGACGCCGCTGGGCTGGAAGATCAGCAGTTGCGGCCTGTCCGATTGCCTGGCCGAAGTGGCCCGCCGCATCGGCTGGGACGAGAAGCGCAAGTCCTCCGGCCTGCATGATGGCAAGTATCGCGGCGTCGGCATCGCGGCGATGATTCATCCCAGCGGCGGCGTGATCTACCAGGAAGGCAATTATGCCAACAGCCGCGTCGAGCTGCTGCGCAACGGCGAATTCGTGGTGCATACCCAGACCGCCGATGCCGGTACCTGGCAGAATACCACGCTGGCCCAGCTCGCCGCCGAGGGCCTCGGCGTGCCGAGCGAATTGGTGCGCGTCTCGCACATGGATACCGATGCGGCGCCGCCCGATCTTGGCAGCGCTGCTTCGCGCGTCGCTTTTGTTTCCGGCAATGCCACCCTGCGCGCCGGCCAGGCCCTGCAGCGCAAGATCGCCGAGCAGCTTGGCCGGCACTGGAACTGCAATCCTGACGATCTGAGCTTTGCCGATGGCCGGGTGACACTGGCCGATCCGATGCGCAGCGCCAGCATCGCCGAAGTGGCCGCGCTCTGCGCGCCGCTGGATGCCGAGGCGCGCTATTCAACGCCCGGCGAACGCCCCGATCCGGCTACCGGCATCGGCAATTATGCCGCCACCTATGTGTTCGGCGCCCAGGCCGTGGAAGTGGAAGTCGATCCCGCCACCGGCAAGGTGACGATCCTGAAGATCGTCGCCGCCCAGGATGTCGGTCGCGCGCTCAATCCCACCGCCATGGAGGGGCAGATCTATGGCGGCATTGTGCAGGGCATCGGCATGGCCCTGCAGGAAGAATTGATCTTCGAGGAAGGCCGGCCGGTGAATGCCTCCTTCCTCGACTACAAGGTGCCGCGCATCGGCGATTCAGCCCCGATCGAGATCGCGCTGATCGAGACCAACGATCCGGAGGGCCCGCTCGGCGCCAAGGCCGGTGCGGAACCAACGATCAACGCCACCATCGCCGCCATCGCCAATGCCGTGGCGCACGCCACCGGCATCCGCTTCAAGCAGTTGCCGATGAGCCCGGACCGCGTGCTGCCGCAGCTCGTCGAAAAGGAAGGCCGCACGCTGGCGCTGAAGCCATGGAAGCGGCCCTACAATATGGAAGTCGCTGCCGTGCGCGCAGCCTATCCCGACGCGGTGTTCCCGGTGTTGCGCAAGGTGGGCACCAAGTTTGCCAAACTGCCGAAAACCGGTGTGAAGCCTGACGTGGTGACACCGCGCGATGTCGATGGTCTTCTGGCCGCACTCAGCCAGCCGGGCCGCAAGGCGCGCATTCTGGGCGGCGGCACGGATTTGTTCGTTGGCCTGCGCCAGGGCATCTACGATACCGACCTGCTGGTCGATGCCTCACGCCTGGCGGCTTTGCGCGGTATAACGCAAGCCGATGACGTGCTGCTTATTGGCGCCGCGACACCGCTGGCGGAAATCACTGGCTCGGGCCTGGCGCACGAATTGCTGCCGATGCTGGCCGAGGGCGTGGAACTGATTGCCACGCCGCAGATCCGCAGTGTCGCCACCGTCGCCGGCGATCTCTGTCAGGAAAAACGCTGCTGGTTCTTCCGCAGCGCCTTCCCCTGCTACAAGCTCGGCGGCACCACCTGCCCCTGCTTCGCCGTGCAGGGCAATTCACGCTTCCATTCGATTCTCGGCGCCAAGCGTTGCGCTGCGCCCTGCCCGGCCGACCTGGCGCCGATCTTCACGGCATTGGATGCCACCGCCGTGATCCTTGGGCCCCGCGGCGAGCGCCGGGTAAAGATGGCCGACTTCTACCATTGGTCCGGGCTTTCCTGCGTTGCCGCCGATGAAGCCATCCTGCGCTTCGAACTGCCGCTGCCGCGCGGCACCAGCCATGCCTTCGAGAAATTCGCCGTGCGCCGCAGCGATTTCGCCGAAGCCTCGGTGGCGGTGCGGCTGGGCTGGGATGGCGGCCACTTGAACGACGTGCGCATTTCGCTCGGCGCCGTGGCACCGCTGCCGATCCGCGCCACGGCCACTGAACGCGCCCTGCTGGCTGCCGGCAAGCCCAATGCCGCGGCGATCAGGCAGGCAGCGGAACTCGCCGTGCATGGCAGCCTGCCGCTGCGCAACAACGCCCACAAGACTCACCTGCTGGTCAATCTGACCGAGCGCGCCATCACCAGCGCCATCGCGGCGCGCGCCTGAATGAGGCAAGCATGACCACCCTGACCATAATCCCCGCGCCTGAGCCGACCTACCTGGCGGTGTTCAAGGGTGAGCCGACCTGGCTTGACGCAATGCGCGAGCGTTTCGCCCGGGTCGAAGAGGGCCAACTGGCGCCGAAACTGCGCGAACTGGTTTTCGTTGCCGGCTATGTGATCAACCGTTATGCGGCGGCAGCGCAGCACCATCGCCAGCGCGCGCTGGCGGCCGGCGCTACCGATGATGACCTGCGCCTGGTGCTGAAAATCCTGGATTTCTATCGCGGCCTGCGCGGCTTCCAGGATGCGCAAAAGCTGTTGGGCCTGTGGCGTTCCGGCCTGTTCCCGGAAGTGAAGCCGCCGCGCCAGGGTACGCTGGCCGAAATCTACCAGAAGATTATCGAGACGCGGAAATACATCGCCAATGGCTTCCGGGTCTATAGCGCCGATGGCGAATGGCTGAAGCTGTATCTGCAACGCTCGGATGCCATCAAGCTTTCGCCGCGCAGCATCGACGAGCGCGGCGTGCAACTACTTTCCATGGCGATTACGCTGAAGAACCACGGTTATTCAGCGAATTTCAACGATGGCTGCATCGAAGTGCATGAAAACAAGACCCGGGCACTTGGCACCAGCGAAGCGGAAGTGCTGGAAGTGGTACAGATCATGGAATTGTGCGATTCCATGACCACGGCCTGGGAAGGCGCCGAGTTGCTCGGCCTCGATGGCCGCAATTAAGGCTGGCCGCAACTGAGTTAAGTGAGGAGAGTGCAGATGCAGATCGCGATGGTGGGATTGGGCCGCATGGGCGCCAACATGGTGCGCCGCCTGATGCGCGCTGGCCATGATTGCGTGGTTTACGACCGCGATGCTGCCGCCCGCGCCGCGCTGGCCGGCGAAGGCGCCCGCGCCGTTGAAAGCCTGGGCGATCTGGTGCAGGCCCTCAAAGCCCCGCGCGCCATCTGGCTGATGCTGCCGGAAGGCGCCATCACACAGCAGAATGTCGATGCCCTGGCGGCCCTGATGGCACCGGGCGACATGCTGATCGATGGCGGCAACAGCTTCTGGAAGGATGATATCCGCCGCGCCACCGCCTTGCGCGAAAAGGGCCTGGTCTATCTCGATGTCGGCACCAGCGGCGGCGTCTGGGGCCTGGAGCGCGGCTATTGCCTGATGATTGGCGGGCCCGAGGCAGCTGTGCGGCATCTTGATCCGATCTTCGCCGCGCTGGCGCCGGGCCGAGGCGAAATTCCGCTGACACCCGGCCGCGAGGGTCGCGATGTCCGCGTCGAGCAGGGCTACCTGCATGCTGGCGGCAATGGCGCCGGGCATTACGTGAAGATGATCCACAATGCCATCGAATACGGCATGATGCAGGCGATGGCGGAAGGGTTCGACATCATGCGCCATGCCGGCGACGGCCATGTGGCGGAAGAACTGCGCCTTGATCTCGAAGTTGCCGACATCGCCGAAGTCTGGCGGCGCGGCAGTGTCGTGACCTCCTGGCTGCTCGACCTCACCGCGACGGCGCTGGCCAAGGATGGCGACCTTGCCGCCTATTCCGGCCAGGTGAATGACTCCGGCGAAGGCCGCTGGGCGTTGCAGGCTGCTGTTGAGCAGGCCGTGCCGGCGGAAGTACTGAGCGCCGCCCTGTTCGCGCGCTTCCGTTCGCGGCGCCAGGAGAAATTCGCCGAGAAGGTGCTGTCTGCCATGCGCGCCGGCTTCGGCGGCCATACCGAGAGCAAGTGAGCTGAGCATGACCCGCCCCCTGTCTCTCGCGCGCGATCTGGAGCAACTGCCGCTGGCGGAATTGCTCGCCGAGGCGGCTGCGCTCCGCGACCAGGGCCATGGCCGGCGGGTCAGCTATTCGCGCAAGGTTTTCATCCCACTGACCAAGCTGTGCCGCGATGTGTGCCATTACTGCACCTTCGCTGAACGGCCGAGCAAGACACATCCGGCCTATCTCAGCCTCGATGATGTTCTAGCGATTGCCGAGCAGGGCCGCAAAGCCGGCTGCAACGAGGCCCTCTTCACGCTCGGGGACAAACCCGAGGACCGCTACAACGCTGCCCGCACCGCGCTGTATACCATGGGCATGCCGAGCACGCTGCATTACCTGGCCCATGCCGCTGGCGCCGTGCTGGAAAAGACCGGCCTGCTGCCGCATCTCAATCCCGGCGTGATGACGCGCGACGAATTGGCGATGCTGCGCCCGGTTTCGGCCTCCATGGGCCTGATGCTGGAAAGCGCCTCGGCACGGCTCTGCCAGCGCGGCGGGCCGCATTTCGGCTCGCCGGACAAGGACCCTGCGGTACGGCTTGCCACCATCAACGCTGCCGGCGAACTGGCGATCCCGTTCACCAGCGGCATTCTGATCGGCATCGGCGAAACCCGCGCCGAGCGCATTGAGTCGCTGCTGGCACTGGCCGAACTGCAGGCCCGCCATGGCCATATCCAGGAAGTGATCGTGCAGAATTTCCGCGCCAAGTCCGGCACCAAGCTGGCTGGTGCTGCGGAACCGGATTTCGACGACCTGCGCTGGACCATCGCCGTGGCGCGGCTGATCCTGGGCCCGGAAATGAATATCCAGGCGCCGCCGAACCTGACGCCGGATGGCTATGCCGCGCTGATCGGCGCCGGTCTGAATGACTGGGGCGGCATTTCGCCGGTGACACCGGACCATGTGAATCCCGAAGCGCCCTGGCCACAGATCGAAGCCCTGGCCCAGGCCACGGCGGATGCCGGGCATCTGCTGGTCGAGCGGCTGGCGATCTATCCGCGCTACCTGCGCCAGCCAGCCCGCTGGCTCGATGCGGCCATGCAGCCGGCAACCTTGCGCGCCAGCGATGGCGAAGGCCTGGCGCGCAGCGATAGCTGGGCCCCGGGCCTGCCGCTCTCCGACTGGGCGCTGAGCGATGTGACGCGCCGGCCCTATCTCGCGGCCGTGGATGGCGCGGTGCAGCGCCAGGCCGCCATCGCCGCGACCGGCAGGCGCCTGGATCAATCCGCATTAGCCATGCTGTTCACGGCGCGCGACCGGGATTTCCGCTTCCTCTGCGAAGCCGCCGACGAACTGCGTCGCCATAGCGTCGGCGATACCGTGCGCTACGTGGTGAACCGCAATATCAACTACACCAACATCTGCTATTTCCGCTGCGGCTTCTGTGCCTTCTCCAAGGGCAAGACCCATGAGGCGCTGCGTGGCAAGCCGTATGATCTTGCACTAGAAGAAGTTAGCCGCCGCGCCATTGAAGCCTGGGACCGCGGCGCCACCGAAGTCTGCATGCAGGGTGGCATCCACCCCGAATATACCGGCGAGACCTATCTCGAAATCTGCCGCGCCGTGAAGCGCGCCGTACCGCAGATGCATGTGCATGCCTTCTCGCCGCTGGAAGTGAGCCAGGGCGCGCGCACGCTGGGCCTCAGTGTGCCGGATTTCCTCGATCGCCTGCGCGATGCCGGCCTCGGCACCCTGCCTGGCACGGCGGCGGAAAGCCTGGACCCTGCGGTGCGTGCGGTGATCTGCCCGGACAAGCTGGATGCCGACGAATGGCTAAGCGTGATGGAAGCGGCGCACCGCGCCCGCCTGCGCAGCACCGCCACGATCATGTATGGCCATGTCGATGGTCCGGATTCCTGGGCGCTGCATCTGCTGGCGATCCGCGACCTGCAGCAGCGCAGCGGCGGTTTCACCGAATTCGTGCCATTGCCTTTCGTTGCCATGGAAGCGCCGATCTTCCTGAAAGGCGGCGCACGACGCGGGCCTTCCGTGCGCGAAGCGATCCTGATGCATGCCGTGGCGCGGCTGGCCCTGCATGGCGAAATCGACAACATCCAGACTTCCTGGGTGAAGATGGGCAAGGCTGGTGCCGAACTCTGCCTGCGGGCCGGCGCCAATGATCTCGGCGGCACGCTGATGAACGAGAGCATCTCGCGCGCCGCCGGCACCCAGCATGGCCAGGAAATGCCGCCAGCAGAGATGCAGGCGCTGATCCAGGGCATCGGCCGCGTACCGATGCAACGCGATACGCTCTATCGCCCGGTGAGCCGCGAGCGCCAGTCAGCCGCCGAGGCAGCCGTCGAATTGCTGCCCATCGTGCTCACCCCGCCCAGCGATCCCAAGGCGCTGGCGCGGCACGTCGTCTAGTTCTTCCCAGTATATCGTTGCAACGGAGGTTGTTGTGCTCAGGATCGGTTACAAGGCATCGGCGGAACAATTCACCCCCTCGGCCCTGCTGGAATTCACCTGCCTCGCTGAAGCCGCCGGCTTCGATTCCGTGTTCATCAGCGACCATTTCCAGCCCTGGCGCCATACCAACGGCCATGCGCCCTATTCCTTCGCCTGGATGGGTGCCGCCGGTGCCCGCACCAGCCGCGTGCTGATCGGCACCAGCGTGGTAACCCCGACTTTCCGCTATCATCCTTCCGTGGTGGCGCAGGCCATTGGCACACTCGGCTCGATGTTCCCGGACCGCATCATCCTTGGTGTCGGCACCGGCGAATCGCTGAACGAAGTGCCGGCCATCGGCATTGAATGGCCGGGCTTCAAGGAGCGTTTTGGCCGCCTGAAGGAATCCATCACCCTGATGAACCGCCTGTGGCGCGAGGAGCGCGTCAGCTTCGAGGGCGAGTATTACCGCACAGAGAACGCCACCATCTATGACCGGCCGGAAAATCCGGTGCCGATCTATGTTGCCGCTGCCGGCCCCACCGCCGCCACGCTCGCCGGCAAGGTTGCCGCCGGCTTCATCTGCACCAGCGGCAAGGCGCCGGCACTCTACCGCGAAACCCTGCTGCCGAATGTCTCGGCGGGCCTCGAAGCCTCGGGCCGTGCCGCCGACAGTATCGACCGCATGATCGAGGTGAAGGTGTCGTTCGACACCGACAAGCAGCGCGCGCTGGAGGATACCCGCCACTGGGCGGCGCTGGCGCTTTCCGCCGAGGAAAAGACCAGCGTGGAAGATCCGCTGGAAATGGAGCGGCTGGCCGATGCCCTGCCGCTGGAGCGCGCCGCGAGCCGCTGGATCGTCTCCAACGACCCGGACGAGCAGGTGGAGCGTATCCGCCCCTATGTCGAGCTGGGTTTCCGCCACCTGGTGTTCCATGCCCCGGGCCCGGATCAGGCGCGCTTCATCAAGCTGTATGCCGAGCAGGTGATACCGAAGCTGCGGGCGGCTTTCGGCTGAGCCGGAACGGCAATATACTGCCGGCCATGATCCATGTGGATGTGAACATGCACGGCGAGCTGCGGCGCTTTCTGCCCGATGGCGCTGCCAGCCTGCGCCTGGCCCTGCCGGATGAAACCCGCGTCGCCGACCTGCTGGAACGGCTGCAGGCGCAGCATGATGTCTGGCTCGCGGCGATCGACAATGTCGCCGTCCCGCTGTCGGCTCGACTCAATGATGGCGCTGCGATCGATTTCTTCCCGTATATGGAGGGCGGCTAGGCCGCCGCTGGTTCAGGACCTGCATGTCACGCCGCATGACACTCACCGCGCTTGCCGGCCTGCCGACCATCCGGCCGGGCGATGATCTCGGCGCCTTGCTGGCCGAGGCGATGCATGGCAACGGCATCGAGGCCGCTGACGGCGACGTGCTGGTGGTGGCGCAGAAGATCGTGTCCAAGGCCGAAGGCCGCCTGGTGCAGTTGCGCGATGTGACGCCTGGCGAACGCGCTGAAGCCTTGGCGGCGAAAGCCGGCAAGGACCCGCGCGTGGTGGAGCTGATCCTGCGTGAATCCACCGATGTCGTACGCTGCCAGCCCGGCGTGATCATCGTCGAGCATCGTCTCGGCATGGTGATGGCGAATGCTGGCATCGATGCCTCGAATGTCGAAGGCAGCGAGGCCGATGAAGCCGTGCTGCTGTTGCCGGAAGACCCTGACCGCAGCGCCGCCGGCCTGCGTGCGGCCTTGCAGCGGCTGCTGGGACGCGATATCGGCGTGGTGATCAACGACAGCTTTGGCCGCGCCTGGCGCAACGGCACCATCGGTACCGCCATCGGCGTCAGCGGTCCACCGGCTTTGTGGGACATGCGCGGCATCGCCGACCGCAATGGCCGCAGCCTGCGCCATACAGAGGTTGGTATCGCGGACGAGGTGGCGGCGGCAGCGTCGCTGCTGATGGGCCAGGCGGCGGAAGGCCTGCCAGCCGTGCATATGCGCGGCTTCCCGCTTTCCTTCCGGCCCGGTGATGCCAGCGAATTGCTGCGGAGCAAGAAGCATGACTTGTTCCGCTGAACCGAGGACAGCCGCATGATTGCCGCCCTTGCCGGTGGCGTTGGAGGCGCGCGCCTGTCGCGCGGCCTGGCACGCCTGCTTGGCGACCGCCTGAGCGTGATCGTCAATACCGGCGATGATTTCGAGCATCTCGGCCTGCCGATCAGCCCGGATCTCGATACCGTGACCTATACCCTGGCCGGCTGCGCCAATCCGGAAACCGGCTGGGGCGTTGCCAATGAGAGCTGGAATTTCATGGCGCAGCTCCGCGAACTCGGCGGGCCGGACTGGTTCCTGCTCGGCGACCGCGACCTCGCCACGCATGTGTTACGCCGGGAATGGCTCGGCCAGGGCGACACCTTGACCCAGGTGACGGCACGCCTCTGTCAACGCCATGGCATTGCCAGCCGCATCCTGCCGATGAGCGACGACATCGTGCGCACCCGCGTGCAGACGGCGGAAGGCCTGCTGGACTTCCAGGACTATTTCGTGCGCCGCCGCTGCGACGTGGCCATCAGCGGCCTGCAATTCGATGGCGCGCGCGAAGCCCGCGTGCCAGCAATGGTGGCCGAAGCCATCACTGCCGCCGAAGCCATCATCGTCTGCCCCTCCAACCCCTATGTCAGCATCGACCCGATCCTGGCGGTGGGCGACATGCAGGCGCGGCTGCTTGCCGCCAAGGTGCCCCGCGTTGCGGTATCGCCGATCATCGGCGGTGCCGCCGTGAAGGGCCCGGCGGCGAAGATGATGCGCGAGCTGGGCCACACACCCTCGAGCCTCACTGTGGCGGAGAAATACAGTGGCCTGCTGCATGGCCTGGTGATCGATAAGGCCGATGCCGCCCTGGCCGATGCCATCGCGGCCACCGGCCTGGCGGTGCGGATCACCGGTACGCTGATGCGCGGACCGGAAGACAGCGAACGGCTGGCGGCGGAGGTGCTTGCATTCGCCCGTTCGCTGCCGGCGGGTGGCTGAAAATGCTACCGCTGGTGCTGATCCCCTGCCGCCCCTTCACCCAGGGCAAAAGCCGGCTGGCACCTGCATTGAACCCGGCAGCGCGCGAGGCACTTTGCCGGCGCTTCCTGCACGACACCCTGGCGCGGATCACCGCGCTGGTGCCCAAGCCAGACATCCACGTCGTGACCGCCGATAGGGAAGCCACTGCCATGGCCGCAGCGGCCGGCGTTTCCACTCTCGACGAAACACAAGCCGGCCTGAACGAGGCCTTGAGCGGTGCCATCACGCAGCTAGCGCGGCAGCGGCAGGATTTCGCGCAACGCAGCCTGCTGCTGTTGCCGACCGATCTGCCGCTGGCGACACCGGCGGCATTGCGGGCGGCCCTCGATATGCCGGCGGATATCCTGCTGGTGCCGGATCATGCAGGACAGGGGACCAACCTGCTGCGCCTCGGCCCCGGCATCGCGCCGCGTTTCAGCTTCCGCTTCGGACCCGGCAGTTTCCTGCTGCATCAGGCGGAAGCGGCGCGCCTCGGCATCACCCCGCACCTGCTGCCCGAGCCAACCTTGGCCTGCGACATAGACACGCCGGAAGACTATGCCGCCTGGCAAGCCGTGGCCGAGCCGACTGCCCTCGGGCAGCGTCAGGCCGCGACCTGAAACCGCGGTGCCAGCAGGCCCGGCGTTTCCACGCGGAAACTGATCAAGCTGCCTGGCTCGGCGTTCTTAGCCAACGAGGTGACGAATACCGTGCGCAGATCCGGCCCGCCAAAACAGGGCATGGTCGGCGCCGCTACCGGCAGCTTTATGCTGTCCAGCAACCGGCCATCGGGTGCCAGCTTGTTGAGGCAACCGGCACTTACCCCGGCGCTCCAGTAGCAGCCCTCGGCATCCACGGCGGCACCATCAGGCAGGCCGGATGCTTCGTCGCATTCGCGCAGCAGGCGCCGCTCTGACAAGGCCCCGGTGGCGCGACCAAAGGCATAGCTGGCGATATAGGGGCCGCGCGTGTCGGCGTGATACAGAATGCCGCCATCGGGGCTCCAGGCCAGGCCGTTGGAGGCCTTCAAGCCATCCAGCACAAGCTGCGACTTGCCCTCGGGCGTGACGCGGTAGAGCGCAGCTGTAGGCTGGCGCGGCGAGGCATCGTGGATGCTGCCGATCCAGAAGCAGCCATCCGGCCCCACCTTGCCATCGTTCAGCCGGTTCATCGGCCGGTCTGGCTCGGGCTGCACCAGGAAACGCAGCGCGCCGGTATCGGGATTGAACAGATGCACGCCACTGCGCAGGGCGACGACCAATTCACCCTGGCTCGCCAGTCCAATACTGCCCACGGCACTGGGCATGGCGAAATCGGCAAGGCTTCTGCTTGCCCAGTCGTAGCGCAGGATTGCTGGGGCCAGGATATCGACGAACCACAGGCATTGCCGCTGTTCGTCCCAGACCGGCGATTCGCCAATCTGCAACGGCCGATCAATCAGACGCTCGAATTCCATACCGGCCATCTACCTTTCTTGCGCACAACTAGATAGTCGCATGAATACAGCACCCGCGCCACCTGCTGGAACAGCGCCAGCTTTTTTCAATTTTACAAACACGAATCGAATCGTCATCTGCAACTCAAACAATGTCTCGCAGACCAACTTATTTCATCTGATTCAGAAGCGTGATTTCCACATATTTCGGATGTTAGACTTTGTGCGTTCACATTTGCAGCCCAGTTGCACTGCTGGTTTTAGGGGGAAGGTTCCAATGCAGAGTATGTCAAAGAATCGCGTTTTTACCTGGGTCACAGCGGCGCTAGGGGTCTGCGCCGTTTCGCTGGCGATGATGCCGCTTGCCGAAGCGCAACCGATGCGCCGCCAAGGCATGCAGCAAGGCGATGGCAACGCCCCTGGCGGTATGCATGGTGGTGGCCAGGGTGGTGGGGGACAGGGCGGCGGCCAGGCTGGCCAAGGCGGGATGCCGCGTGAAGAAGGAGCTGGCCCGCGAGCCAGAGGCGAGGTACCGCGCTGGATAGACACGCATGTGCATCTGGTCAGCGGCGCAACCAACACGACCGGCGACTGGGCCGGTGCAGTTCAAGTTGCCCTGGCCGATATGGACAAGAATGATATTGGCATCGCCATCGTGATGCCAACACCGCAGCCGCCAGGCAACAATCTCTACGACATTGCCGACTTCGTCGATGCGATTAAGAAGCACCCGACCCGCTTTGCCTTCCTCGGTGGTGGCGGCACGCTGAACCCAATGATCCTGCAGGACCCGGACGCCGAGACCGTGAGCGAAGCGACGCGGAAGAAGTTCACCGATATAGCCAATGGCATCTTGGATGCAGGGGCTACTGGCTTTGGCGAAATGGCGGCCACCCACCTGTCTCTTAATGAATCCCATGCCTATCATCGTGCGCGCCCTGATCACCCGCTTTTCCTGCTGCTGGCCGAGATCGCAGCAAAGCGTAATGCAGTGATTGATATCCATATGGATCTGGTGATCGAGCCGATGCCGACACAGCCTCGATTGCGGGATATGTCGCAGCGCAATCCAGCCTCGCTGGTGCCGAACTTGGCCCAATTCGAGAAGCTGCTGGCGCATGATCGTGGCGCGCGCATCATTTGGGCCCATGCCGGCATCGATCATACCGGCGAGCTGAATGTAGACGTAATCCGCCGCATGATGCAGCAGCATCCCAATCTATACATGAGCCTTAAGACCATGCCGCAATCGCCACAGCCGAATGCACCGCTGGCTGGCGAAAGCAGGCTAAAACCAGAATGGCGGCGCTTAATCGCCGAATTCCCTGATCGCTTTGTGATCGGTACTGACCGCTTTTATGGCTCGTCGGCCATGGGCCTGCGCGCTGGTAGTGGCGGCAACCAGCGGGCTTCGGCCGGCAATATCTTCTTGGAGCGGACGGTGCCGCTTACCCAGGGCGCGCGCCATCTGCTGTCGCAACTGCCGCCACAATTGGCGCAGAAGGTGGCCGTCGACAATGTGAAGACGGTCTACCGCCTGCCCTAGGCCAGGATCACCCCTGCTGCGTATTATTCGCGGCAGGGGTTGCATCGCCAGAGCCACGGTACGGCCGAACCGGCGTTACCAATCCCATATATCAGACAGGCGCTTCAGTGCTGGGCACCGGCCTCAATCGCGTCGAACAGGCGGCGTAGCCGGTTGCAGGCGGCAGCGAAGGTAGGTTCTTCCAGCGTATCAAGATTGCGTGGCCGTGGGATGTCGCAAGCGATATCCTCCACCACCCGGCCCGGCGACGAAGACATCACCAGAATGCGGTCCGAGAGAAACACTGCCTCCGGTATGCTGTGGGTGATGAACAGCACCGTCTTCTTCGCATCCGTCCAGATGCGTTGCAGTTCCAGCGACATTTTTTCGCGCGTCATTGCATCCAATGCCGCGAAAGGCTCATCCATCAGCAGCAATTTTGGGTCATGCACCAAGGCGCGGGCAATACCCACACGCTGCTGCATGCCACCAGACAACTCATTCGGATAGTGATTGCGGAAACGATGCAGGCCGACCATCTCGATCAACGCCTCGGCACGCGCGGTATACTCTTTCTGCGGCAGCTTGAGGGTGCGAACCGGCACCATGACGTTTTCCATCACGGTGAGCCAGGGCAGCAATGTCGGTCGCTGGAAGACCACACCTACATCGCGGCGCGGCCCGTTCACCGGCACGCCGCCCAGCAGAGCCTGGCCGGCGCTGGGCTTGAGCAGCCCAGACACCACGCCCAGCAGGGTGGATTTGCCGCAACCTGACGGACCAAGAACCGAGACGAATTCACCATCACGGATCTTGGCCGACAGATTGCTCACCGCCGTGACCGGACCACGCGAGGACGCGTAGGTCACGGTCATACGGTCAATATCCAGCAGCACCGGCCTCTCGGCCGCCGCCGCAATACCGCTCACCATACTCGCCCCCGCCGCACTAACCATGGATTACTGCCTTGCCTTGGCTTGCGCCTGCACCTGGGCCGTGTCGAATTTGTTGAATTCCGGCACGAACTCGTTGGTGTACAGGCTGTTGATGTCGACCTGCTTGGTGGTCAACTCGCCACCATCGAACAGCACGTCGATATAGTCCTTCCAGACCTGCGGAGCGTATTCGCCGAAACGACGCGCGCCACCAATATCGGTGAAGTCGAAGTTGCGCAGCATGCGCGACTGCAGGATATGACGGCCCGAGGCAAGCTGTTCGGCTTCGCTGCCGCCGTCACCACGGGTGCTGGGATAGTACTTCCAGGTATTGCGGACGCAGAAATCGATATTCGCCTCGCAGGCCACCACGCCCTTGCTGATGGCCCGGCCGAAACCGGCCAGCAGCTTCGGGTTCGACTTCAGCATGTCCTCATGCACCATGAAGCCATTGGAGAGCAGGCCGCGATACTTCTGCGGCTGCTCCAGGCGACGGATCTTCAGGCCGGCGGTTTCGAACTGGGCGATGATCGCGTCGAAACCATTGAAGGCATCCACATCCTTGTTGGTAAGCGCCCGGATCGCCGGGGCACCAACGCCGGTGGGGACAAAATCATAATCCTTGCCGGCAGTCATGCCCATTTCCTTGTACATACCGCGGGTGATTGGCACATTGCCATTGGCAAGGGCACCAATGCCGATCTTCTTGCCCTTGAGATCGGCAATGGACTTGATCGGGCTGTTTTCCAGCACCGCGAATTCCCAGATATTGCTGCGCGCCGAATTGTAGAAGAAGCGCACCGGCATGTAGTCCTTGCCGGGCTGGCGGTTGATGATCACGATATCCGCGCTGGGAAAACCGATATCGACCGACTTGTTGGCTACCTGCGGTACCAGCAGCGAGGTACCCAGGAACTCGATGATCTCAAGCTCAATACCTTCTTCCTTCATGTAGCCCATCTCGATGGCCATGAGGAATGGTGAATAGCTGTAGGTAATGCGTGCCGGCGTGCCAAGCTTCACCTTCTGCTGCGCCAGCGCAGGCAGCACCGGGGCGGCAAGCAGGATGGCGGCGCCAAGCGCGCCGGTGGCAATACGTTTCAGGGCCGTGAACTTGAACGCCATAGGGATGCTCCTTGTCTGTTCGCGACGCCCAACACGGCGCCTGGTTGCTCCTGTTATTCTCTTTTGGGCGATCAGCCGGTGACTGTCTGTACGATCTGCGCCACGGTCTTACCCTCCAGGCCCAGCACATGCAGGTTGCGGCCCTCGGCGTAGAAATCACGATTGGTCAGCAGGCCGGCGAAACGGATCACCGTATCGGCAGCCGGGGTCGGCACACCGGCGAGCGGGCCGAGGCAGGCGATAGGCACCAAGCCGCAGGCAACATCCTGCACCAGATAGCGATGCTCCAGCGATTTTGGCGCCGGGGCATAGCGGAAATGGGTACGGCCCATCTCCTGCATGTCTTCCTGCAGGGTCGGGTTATGCAATTGGTAGGTCAGTTCCAGCCAATCGCGCACATTCATGATCTTGGCGCCATAGGCCGCTGCCACAGCTACGCGCTCGGCGTCCAGCTTGGCGATCAGGTCGCACACCGTCGGTACCATGTTGGCGGTGTAGAAATTATAGCTCTCGTCATTTTCGACGCGACTGACATTGGTGACCATGCCGGCGACATGGAAGATCGCGCCGAGATCGACAAAGCCGGTATGCAGCAGGTTCGGCGCCGTCACCATGTTCGGGAAGGCAATGCCAACGCGCTCAAGCACCGCGGCCGAGCGCGCTGCCGGCATCGCCACCAGGTTCCAGCGCGTCTTGATCGTGGTCATGATGACCCGGTCTGGCGCCTTCACATGCAGCATGTAGGGGTAGGAATCCATCTCGGCAATGTCGATCTTTGCCTTGCAGCCAAGGCGATCAAGCGCAGCGCGGAACAGCAATGCGCCACCGAAATGGCCCTGGCAGAGCACAATGGTCTGGCCATCTTCGAGCAGCGGCGCCAGGTTACGCGCCACCACCGGATGATCGGTGCCGTAGGTGCTGACGATCAGCACCGCAGCGCCCTTTACAGCCGCCGCAAGGTCCGTGGTTGCCATCTCCACCGGAGCGAAGGTGATGTCGCGGCCTTCGACATGCAGGCCGCCAGCGGCACGCATGCCCGCCACCTGGGCATCGTCGATATCATGGATGCGCAGGCGAAAGCCGGTGATGCCGAGTTGCGCCGCCAGACCCTTGCCACCCATACCGGCGCCAATGATCGTGATGATGTCCTGTTTGGTGATCGAAGCCATGTTTACGTCCTGCTCTGGGGGCTTTTTCTCAATTGCCGGTGTGCTCAAGTGCCGGTGATGGTGGCGTTGATCTGCGCAATGTTTTTGCCGGAAAGACCGAGCGCGGCGAGATTGCGCCCTTCCTCATGGAAGTTGCGCCCGGTAAGCGCATTGGCGATCTGAATCACCGAGTCGATCACCGGTGTCGCCAGGCCGGCCACGCGGGCCAGGGCCGCCAGCGGCACCAAACCGCAGCCGACATCCTGCACCAGATAGCGGTGGGTCAGTGATTTCGGCGCAGGCGCATAGCGATAATGTGTCACCGCCATTTTCTGCAGCGCTTCATGCAATGTCATGTCGCGGAAGGAATACGTGACCGCCAGCCAGGTGGGGATATCCACCGTCTTGATGCCGAAGGCCTGTGCCACTGCCAGCCGTTCCCGGTCCATGGCCAACAACAGGTTGCACACGCTGGGCACCATGTTATTGGCGTAGAAATTGTAAGTCTGATCACCTTCGACCATGCCGACATTGGTGATCATGCCGCCGACATGCAGGATGCCGCCAAGATCGACCAATGCCGTCTCGAGCATATTGCCGGCGGCCTGCAAGCCTGGAAAAGCGTGAACAATGCGCGCCAGGCACGCTTCGGTACGCGAAGCCGGCAAGGCTGAAAGATGCCACTTCTCCTTGATGGTGGTCATGATGACGCGGTCAGGCGCCTTCACATGCAGCATGTAAGGATAAGCATCCATCTCGGCGATATCGACCATGGCCTTGCAGCCGGCGGCATCCAGTGCCGAACGGAAAACCAGCGGGCCGCAGAAATGGCCCTGGCAGAGCACGATCAACTGGCCATCTTCGAGCAACGGCGCAAGCTGCCGCGCCAGCGCAGGATGATCGTTGCCATAGGTGCTGACGATCAGCACGCCGGCGCCCTTGACGGCCGCGGCGAGATCCGTGGTGGCCATCTCCACCGGCGCAAAAGGAATATCACGACCTTCGATATGCAGGCCGCCGGCGGCACGCATGCCTGCCACCTGGGCATCGTCAATGTCGTGGATGCGCAGCCGACACCCATCGATGCCCAATTGGGCCACCAGCCCCTTGCCGCCCATGCCGGCGCCGATGATCGTCCAGATTTCCTTACCGTTGCTCACGCCCCACTCCTCCAAACCCTACTCGGAAACCACGGTTTCGCTGCTGCTGTTGCTTTCCCAGAACACCACGATGCCGTGGAACAGCCGGACCAATTGCGTGCCCGTGATGCCGATGGCGATCAGGCCGACCAGGGCGGCAAACATGGTTGCGACATCAAAATTCGCCTGCGACGTGGAGACCAGGTAGCCCAGGCCCTTGGTCGAAGCGACGAATTCGGCCACCACCGCGCCGATCAGGCTCAGCACCACGCCGATCTGCAAGCCGGCGAAGATATGACCCATGGCGGCGCGCAATTTGAGACGGAAGAAGATTTCCAGCCGCGAGGCGGAGAACACCTTCATCATGTCAATCAGCGGCTGCGGAGTCTGCTTGATGCCGACGCTGGTATTGATGAACAGCGGGAAGAAGCAGATCAGCGCCACCATCACCACCTTCGACAGCATGCCGAAGCCAAACCAGACGATGATCAGCGGCGCCAGCGCCACTTTCGGCATCGACTGCAGGGCAATGATGAAGGGATAGACAAAGCGATCGAAATTGCGCGATTCCGCCAGCAGGGCGCCGAATACGATGGCTATGCTGCAGCCGAAGAAATAGCCGATGGCCGTGTTCTGCAGCGTGAACAGCACATGTGGCCAGTAATCCCCAAGGATATAGCCCTTGTGCAGTTGACGCAGCACGGCCATCGGTTCCGGCAGGATGTAGTTCGGCACTTTGAACAGCCGGATCGACACCGTCCAGATAATGATCAGCACCACCAGGGTGATCATCGGATAGACTACATTGGCTAGATTGCGACGCAGCATATCCCTCTCCTCAGCGCTGAGTGCTCAAAGCTGTGCCTATCAACGGCGGGCCTTCACATCAGCCAGTACCTTGGCGGGATCGAAGGCGTTGATGGCATCGACAAACTGGTTGGTATAGAGCGACGCAACATCAATCTGCTTGCTGGTGATCTCACCGCCGTCATAGAGCACATCGATGTAGTCCTGCCACATCTGCGGCTGGTACTCGCCAAAGCGGCGCGGCGCCTTCGGGTCGGCGAAGGTGAGCATCGATTCCATGCGCTTGGTCACCGTCGGGATTGCTTCGGCCAGGGCCTGTTCATCGGTCTTGTCCTGTGGCTTGAGCGACGGATACTGCTTCCAAGCGGAGCGGATGCAATGCGGGATGTCGGCTTCGCAGGCCAGGATGGCCTTGGCGACGGCACGGCCGAACTTGCCGAGCATTTCCGGCCGGTTCTTGATCGTATCCTCGTGCGTCATCATACCGTTGGAGATCAGGTTGGTGTATTTCGGCGGCTGCTGCAGATAGCGCAGCTTGATCCCGGCATTAGCCAGGAAGGCAATGGTGGCATCAAAGCCGTTGAACACATCGATCTGGCCAGTGTTCATGGCGTGGATCGCCGGAGCGCCAACGCCGGTCGGCACGAATTCGTAATCGCGGCCGGCTTCCATTTTCATCTCGCGGAACATCGATCGGGCAATCGGCACATTGCCGTTGGCCAGCGCGCCGACGCCGATCTTCTTGCCCCGCAGATCCTCGACCCGCTTGATCGGGCTGTTATCCGGCACCACGAAATCCCACGGGTTCTTGCGAGTCACGTTGTAGAAGAAACGCACCGGCATGTAGTCGCGGCCCGGCTGGCGACTGATGATCACCGCGTCAGCACCGGGAAAGCCAATATCCACGCCCTTGTTCGCCACTTGCGGGATCAGGACCGAGGTGCCAAGGAATTCGATGATTTCGACCTCCAGGCCTTCCTGCTGGAAGTAGCCCATGTCACGCGCGAGCAAGAAAGGCGAATAGCCGATATTGACCCGGGCCGGCGTGCCCATCTTGATCTTTTCCTGCGCATGCACCGCCAGGGGCAGCAGCGACAGGCCGGCAATGACAGCAGCGCGCAAGCAGGACGCGAAGGCAGAATGGGTGCGGGCAGTGTGTTGCGTCATGATCCCCCCGGATCTCCTAGGCAGTGACAAAATGCTCCGGCAGCATCACGGCACCACCGGGAAGCGAGACAGGAATTCGAGAATGCGGGCATTGGCCCGCACAACATGATCGCGCAGCAGGTTGGCGGCCTGGCGGCCATTGCGTGCCAGCAGGGCATCGACGATGTCGCCATGCTCGGCCGCCAGCAGCGCATTATTGCGCCCCTTCACCGATTGCAGGCTCACCAGCACCAGCCGCTCGGCCTGCTCCACCAATTCGCGCACCGTCGCCGCCATCCGTGCCGAACCCGAGGCATCGGCGATGGCGCAGTGAAAATGCCGGTTATAGGCGGTGAAGGCAGAACTATCGCCGCTGAAGCTGCGATAGGCCTCCAGCGCAGCCAGTTCTTCGTCGCTAGCCTGCCGGGCCGCTTCGCTGGCACAGATCGGCTCCAGGGTTTCGCGGAAACGACAGAGGTCGCGGGCATCGGACAGCGAGATCGGATTGACGCGATAACCCTGGCGCGGCAGCACGGTCACCAGCCGCTCGCGCTCCAGCCGCAACAAGGCCTCCCGCACCGGCTGCTTGCTCACCTCGTAGCGTGCCGCCAGTTCCTGCTCGCGCAGCGGCTCACCTGGGGCGAGCTGACAGGAGAGCACCTCGTAACGTAGGCGGGCATAAACCGTCTCTCGCAGCAAAGAGCCTTGCTGTGAAATATCTTGGTTGTCACTCGCTACTACTTTTAGCGACATAAGCCTGGGTTATTCCCTGTATTTTGGCCAAAAACTCAACCAAAAGAAGAGGTGCTGCGTTCTTTGTGAAATATCAGAGACAGACTATTGAGTCAAACCGAAATATTAGATCGGCCCCAGGCAGCCCCTTTGGGCACAATGAAAGCGGCAGAAATCCGGCATGATTCCCCCGCCACGAGCGCATAAAAAATCACCTGCTTAAAATTCAGGCCGCCATTACTGGCGGCCTGATATGCGACGGTGCCCGCCTCAAGCCTTGGCGGCGTGTCGCGCTGTTCCGTCCCGAGCTGCTGGCTCGGCAGCTAGCAGTCAGAACGCCAGGAAGCCACGCACCGTCTCAATGAAAACGTCGGGCATTTCCAGCGGCGGGCAGTGGCCGCATTGCGCAATCTCGGTGAGCCAGGCGCCGGGTATGCCGGCCGCAAGCTGCCGGCACAGAACTGGCGGCGTGGCGGCATCAAGCTCGCCCACCACCACCAGGGTGGCGTTGCGGATGCTATCAAGCTGGGGCACCAGATCGCAGGCAATCAGCGACTGGCAGGCAGCAATGAAGGCCTGCGGATCGATACCAAGCAACACCTGGCGGCGTTCCTCAAAAGCTTCGGGATGCTTTGCCAGATAGGCATCGTGAAACACCCGGCGCGCGGCGATATCGACAATGCCGCCAAGACCCTCGCTGCCGACCTTCTCTGCCATGACGCGAAACGCCACCTTGCCCTGCTCCGGAAAGCCCGCCGCCACGTCGCTGAGCACCATCTTGCCGAAGCGCGCGCCGTGGCGCAGCGCCATCGCAACCGCCACGGTGCCGCCGAAGCCATTGCCCATCACGGCACAATCCTGGCCAAGGCCGAAATCGTCGAACACGGTGGCGACGCGATCAGCATAGCCCTCGATGCCCGCCGGGATCGGCGCCGACCCATGGAAACCAGGCAGGTTGACCAGGGTGACGCGGAACTTCTCAGTCAGCTTCGGTAATACCGGATCAAAGGCGGTGCGATCCGTGAGCAGCGAATGCAGGATCAACAGGTCCGGGCCTGTGCCGGTCTGCACAGCAGTGAGTTTGCCATCGCGGCTGGTAAGCTTTTGCATAACGATTACGTCCTCAATGTACGCCGAGATTGGCGGCAATCAGGTTGGGATCAGCGGCAAGGGCCTCCGGTGTGCCATCGAAAACCACGCGACCGGTGTTGAGAATCGCCACATGATCGGCCAGTGCAAGCGCGAAGCGGGTATTCTGTTCCACCAGGATGATCGATAGGCCCTCCGTCTTCAGCCGACGCAGGATCGCGCCTACCTCCTCGACGATCTGCGGTGCCAGGCCTTCGGATGGTTCGTCAAACAGCACCACGCGCGGATTGCCCATCAGCGCGCGGGCAATGGCAAGCATCTGCTGCTCGCCGCCTGACATTGAACCGGCCGCCTGGCTCTTGCGTTCGCGCAGGCGTGGAAACAGGTCGAATACCCGCGCCACATCCCATGCCGCCTTGCCCTGTGTGCCAGCCCGTTCCGCGACACGCAGGTTTTCCATCACGCTGAGGCTACGGAAGATGCGCCTGCCTTGCGGCACCAGGCCGACACCGCGTCGCGCCACCGCCTCCGGCGGCAGGCCGCGCAGGCTCTCGCCGAACAGCAATACCTCGCCATCCCGAGGTGGCGTGAAACCGATGATGGAATGCATTGTTGTCGTCTTGCCGGCACCATTGCGCCCCAGCAATGCCAGCACTTCGCCGGACAGCAGGCTCAACGACACGTCATGCAGCGCGCGGCTATCGGCATAATAGGTGTTAATGGCTTGGAGCCGCAGCGCATCAGTCGGCAAAATACACCTCCCGCACCCGCGGATGCGCGGTGATGCTGGCGCGATCGCCCTCAGCGATCACCTGGCCGTAATACATCACGGTGATGGACCGAGCCAAGGACAGCGCGATATCCATGTCATGTTCGATCAGCACCACGGTAATGTCGGCGGGAATGTCGCGCACCAGCGCCTGCACCTCGCTACGCTCCTCGCGTGACAAGCCGGCCAGCGGTTCATCAAGCAGCAGCAATCGGGGTTGCTGCGCCAGTGCCAGGGCAATCTCCAGGCGACGCTTCTCGCCGTAAGCGGTTTCCGACAATTTGCGGTCGGCCAGACGATGCAGCCCGACGCGCTCCAACGCCGCCTCGGCGCGGGCCGTGAACTCACTGCGCCGGCGCATGCTGGCAATCGGATTGAGCCGCAGCGGCGAAAGGCCCAACAGCGAGAGATACACATTCTCGCGCAGAGTGTTGTTGGGAAACAGCGTCAGAATCTGGTAGGTGCGGGCGAGGCCGCGATGGGCGCAGCGATACGGCGCGGCACCGGTAATATCTTCGCCGAACAGCTCAACCCGGCCAGACGTCGGTTTGATATCGCCCGTGATCAGGTTGAACAATGTGGTCTTGCCGGCGCCATTCGGACCCAGCAGCAACCGGCGGTCACCGACCGGAATCGTCAGGTCAACGCCATCCACGGCCGGCAGGCCGCCGAAACGCTTGCGCAGGCCGGTGATCTTGAGGGCGGGCGCGGTCATGGCGCATTCCTGGCGCCGGGCAACAGGCGCCGGCGCAGGCGATCCAGCCCCGGCACCACGCCTTCCGGCATGAAGATGACGATCACAACAAACACAATACCCAGCAGCATTACCCAGCGGGTGACATAGGCGCTGACCACCATTTTCAGCACCACAACGATGAAGGCACCGACCAGCGGGCCGAACAACGTGCCGGCACCGCCGGCAATCACCATCAGCAGGGTTTCCGCCGAGGCCGGCAGGCCGAGTGCGTGCGGGCTGATATACTGGTGGTAATAGACGAACACCACGCCGGCGACTGCCGCCCAGAAACCGGCAAAGACGAAGGCCAGCCACTGCACCAGCCAGACGTTATGGCCAAGCATGCGCATGCGGCGCGGTTGGTCGCGGCTGCCGACCAGGCTGGTACCAAGGCCAGAGCGCGCGAACACGGCAATGCAGCCGATGGCGAGCAGGAAGACGATCGCGGTGAAAAGATAGAAGGCAACCGGATTGGTGAGCGCGATGCCGAACGGCATCGGGCGCTGCAGGCCCGGCAGGCCATTGTCGCCGCCCGTGACAGTCACCCAGCGATAGGCAACACCCCACAAAGTCTGACCAAGCGCCAGGGTGATCATCAGGAAGGCGATACCGGTGGCACGCAATGCCATCAGGCCGAATAGCGCAGCCATCAGCGTGGTGCCGCCAAGCGCCAGCAGCACCGCCGGCAGATGGCCAAAGCCGCCTTGTGTGTTGAGCCATGCCACCAGATAGGCGGCGGTGCCGAGATAGGCGGCATGGCCGAGCGAGGTGAGACCGGCATAGCCGACCAGGATATTGAGGCTGGAGGCGAAAATCGCCGCGATCAGAATCTGGCTGGCGACATTGATGTAGAAGGCCTGACCGATCATCAACGGCACAGCCAATGCCACAGCACCAAGCAGCCAGGGCAATACGCGCATCATTGCTTGGCTCCGAACAGGCCGCTCGGACGCAGCATCAATATCAGGATCATCGGCAGGAACAGGATCATGTAGGCAAGGCCGGGCAGCAATGCCTGGCCGAACGTGTAGATGAAGCCGGTGATGAAACTGCCGACAAAGGCGCCGGCAAGGCTGCCGATGCCGCCGAGGATGACCACCACCAGGGCCAGCGGCAGCATCTCGCCATCGAGACCGGGATAAACCGACAGGATCGGGCCACCAAGCACGCCGCCCATGCCGGCAAGGCCGCAGCCGAGGCAGAAGACAATGGTGAACAGACGCGGCACCGGAATGCCGACAGCACGCGCCATCTCCATATCATCGACACCAGCGCGCACCATGGCGCCGAGCCGCGTGCGCTCAAGCAGCAGCCACAGCAGGAACGCTACCAGCAACGACAGCACCACGACGAAGATGCGGTACCCCGGAAAGACAAAATTCCCGAGCCGCACCGGCTGCGACAGGTAGGGTGGCACCGGCAATTGCATCGGATCGCCGGTCCACAGCATCAGACAGAGATCGGCGATGACGAAGGAAAGGCCAAGCGTCACCAGCACCTGGGCCAGCGTGCGACTGGCCAGCCGCCGCAGGATGAAGCGCTCAACCAGGCCGCCCACCACCGCGATGGTGGCACCGCCGGCGAGAATGGCGAGCGGAAAGCCGAGGCCGGCGCGCAAGGCCGAGAGGCCGACATAGGCGCCGAGCATGAAATAGGCGCCATGCGTCAGATTGGCGATGCGCATGAGGCCGAAAATCAGCGAGAAGCCAGAAGAGAGCAGGAAAAGCAGCCCGCCCAAGGCAAGGGCATTCAGGCTCTGGATCAGCCAGAAAGCTAGCGGCATGGGCGGGCCTTACTTCACAGCAACAGGTTACGATTGACGGACGATGATCACTCGAGATTCCTCGCCGGCGGCCATTCACGGGAATAGACCGGGTTGGCCAGGAAGGCCGCCGGATCATAGCTCCAGAATTGCGTGGTGCCGGTATAGGTGTGGATCACCTTGTTGGTCAGGCCGTTCGCACCCTTCTCCACCTTGCGGATATAGGTGTTGAACACCGGGTTGCCATACTGGTCGATCTTCACCGGGCCCAGCGGGGTTTCCGGCAGATCGAGGCTGCGCAGCGCCTTCATGAAGGCATCCTTGTCCTCGATCTTGCCCTGCACTTTTTCCATGGCCTTTTCCAGGAAGATGCCGGCGAGATAGGCACCCATGGTGTAGTAACCCGGATCGGCCTTGTATTCGGCACGCACGGCCGAGACGAACTTGGCATTCGCCGGGCTTTCCAGTGCGGCACTGTACCAGCCGGCGGAAATCACCCCGAGCGCTTCATCGCCCATGTTCTTCAGGATGCCCTCATCCACCGTGGTCATGTGACCCAGCACCGGGATGCGGCCCTTCATGCCATATTCATTATACTGCTTGAGGAACCGCAGGCCGTTGGCACCGGCGAAGCCGGCGAATACCGCGTCCACCTTGGTGTTGATCTGGGCAATATAGGAGCCGTAGTCGGCCACATTCAGCGGCGGCCACAGCTTCTGCACCACCTTGCCGCCATTTTCCTCGAACACACGCTGGAAGCCGGCCGACATTTCATGGCCGAAGGCAAAATCGTCGGCGATGATGGCGATGCGCTTGTAGCCCAGGGTCTTGGCCGCATAATCAGCCAGGGCATGCACCGGCTGCGCCGAAGTGGACACCGCGCGCACAAACCAGGGATTCAGCCGGCGCTGGGTCAGATCCTCTGCCGCCGCTGATGGCGAGATGATCGGCACCTGCGCCTGCTGGATATAGTCATTGATCGCCAGCGCCTCGAAAGCGGCGAGCGGACCGATCACTACATGCACCTTGTTACGCTCCACCAGTTCCTGGGTCTTGGAGCGGGTATTGGCGGGAACGCCGGCGGTATCAGCAACGATCAGCTCGATCTGCCGACCGGCCAAACGGCCATTGCGCTCCTTGAGGAACAGCTTGATGCCCTCTTCCATCTGGCGACCACCGGCCGCGAGCGCGCCGGAATTCACCGTGAGGAAGCCGACGCGGACCGCTTCCTGCGCCTGCACGGCGCCGGCGAAAGCAGTCGCGCCAAACAGGGTCGCTGCCGCAAGGGCCGCGAATTGGCGACGATGTAACATATTTCCTCCCAATTTCATTGTGGCATTGATATATCAATAAATTGAATGATGGGCAAGGCACTTTCTATTATCAGATGATAAATTGTTGCTTTTTCAGGAAATACCCTATGATTTACCGCAGCGATAGAGAGACTCGAGTTTTTGGCTTGATCGGTGATATATCACAGCTATAATGGCCATATGAATATTGAGACCACACACCTCCGCCGTGAGGAGATATATCAGCGCCTGCGCGCAGAGATATTATCCTGCACCCTGGCGCCGGGCGCCAATCTGCATGAAGCCGAACTGGCGGAGCGTTTCGCGATCAGCAAATCGCCGATCCGTGACGCCTTGATGCGCCTGGAAGCCGAGCGCCTGGTGCTGGTGGCGCCGCGCAAGGGCTATCGCGTGGCGCCGATCTCGGTGTCGGATGCGCGCGACCTGTTCGGCCTGCGCATGGTGCTTGAGCAGGCGGCGGCGCCGGATGTGGCGGCCAATGCTTCGGAAGCCGATCTGAAGGCGCTGGACCGCTTCCGCAGCCTGGCGGCCTGGGGCAGCGACGATTTCGTTACCTATAACCGAGAATTCCATTGCGCCGTGGTCGAGTTGTGCAGCAACCGGCGCATTGCCGAGACCGGGCGATCCGTGATTGAGCAGTTCGACCGCCTGGTGGTGATGAGCATCTCCACCCTGGCCGAACGCAATACCGAAGGCCTGATCGCCGAACATGCCGCCATCATCGATGCCTTGCAGGCACGCGATGGTCGCCTGGCGGCGCGGCTGCTGCAGAAGCATATCGAATTCGGCGTCAAACGCGTGTTGAAGGCGCTGGAACAGGCCGCTGTCATTCCCTGAATCTTTCCGTTTGTGCTGGTAGTCCCATGCAATTCGATGTCTCTTTCGTTGTGCCAATGCCACCCGAGCAGGCTTGGCCGCTGTTGCTTGATGTGCGCCGCATCGCGCCCTGCCTGCCTGGTGCTGAACTCACCGATGTGCTGGGCGACAACCGCTACAAGGGCCGCGCCAGGGTGAAGGTTGGCCCGATCGAACTGAGCTTCGCCGGCGAAGCCGAGCTGCGGGATATTAACAATCAGGCCCATACCGCATCGGTGGTGGCGCGTGGCGCTGAGGGCAAAGGCCGTGGCAATGCCGCTGCCACCGTGCGTTTCCAGCTCAGCCCCGATGCCGCCGGTACCAAGGTTGTCGCCATAACCGATCTCCAACTGGTCGGTGCCGTGGCGCAATATGGTCGCGGTGCCGGCCTGATCAAGGAAATCGCCAATCAGCTCACCCAGCAATTCGCCCGCAATCTGCAGGCGTCGATTGCGGCGGAACAATCCGCCGCCCCGGCCCCGGCGGCAGAATCCGCTCCTGCTTCTGCAACTATGCCGAACGCTGCCGCAGCACCGCCACCGCCCCCTGCCGCAATCATGCCGCCGCCACCTGTACAGGCCGTTTCAGGACTCAGCCTGGTCTGGGCCGCTCTGCGCGCCATGGTGGCCCGCTGGTTCGGTCGCGGCTGATAGAAGAGAGTTCAGCGCGCCATGAAGCCAGCCCCCTTCGCCTACCACGATCCGCGCAGCCTGGACGATCTCGTCGGCCTGCTCGGGCGCTTGGAAAACAGCAAGCTGCTGGCAGGCGGCCAGTCGCTGATGCCGATGCTGAACATGCGCTACGTGATCGCCGATCACGTGATCGACCTCAATCGCCTGCCGGAGCTTACCGGCACACGTTATGCCGATGGCATGCTGAGCATTGGCGCCATGACGCGCCAGCGCAGCCTGCAGCGCGATCCCCTGGTGCAGCAGCATTGCCCGGTGCTGGCCGAAGCGCTCGACTGTGTGGGGCATATTCAGACCCGCAGCCGCGGCACCATCGGCGGCAGCTTGTGCCATCTCGATCCAGCAGCCGAGCAGCCCGGTATCGTGGCGCTCTATGATGGCGAGTTGACCATTCTGGGCCCCGGTGGCGAGCGCCAGGCGGCGATGCAGGAATGGGGCCTTGGCTTCATGATGCCGAACCTTGCGCCTGACGAAGTGCTGACCCGCATTGCCATGAAGCCCTGGAATGAACCGCATGGCTATGGCTTCGTGGAATTTGCCCGCCGGCATGGCGATTTCGCCATTGTTGGCGCCGGCGTGCTGCTAGCGGTCGATGCGCAGGATGTGATCACGCGCGCTGCAATCGCGCTGGTTGGTGTCGATATCCAGCCGATGCGGCTGCGTGCGGTGGAAACCGCCCTGCTCGGCCAGAAGGCCAATGCCGAAAGTTTCACGGCGGCGGCGGCAGAAGCCAGCAAGATCGATGCCTTGTCCGATGCCCATATCACCAGCGGCTATCGCCAGAAGCTGGCCGGGGTGATGACCCGCCGCGCCCTGGAACAGGCCGCCAAGCGCGCCCGGGAGGCCCGCCATGTCTGACGCCATCCCCCCTCGCCGCATCCGCGTCACCATCAACGGCACCAGCCATGAGCGCAATGTCGAGCCGCGCCTCAGCCTGGCTGATTTCCTGCGCCACGAATTGTTGCTGACCGGTACCCATGTCGGCTGCGAGCATGGCGTCTGCGGCGCCTGCAGCGTCATTGTTGACGGTGTGCCGGCGCGCGCCTGCCTGATGCTGGCGGTGCAGGCCGATGGCGCCGAAGTCGAGACCGTGGAAGGCTTGGCAGCGGCAGACGGCAGCCTGCACCCGCTGCAGGAAGCCTTCCGCGAGCATCATGGCCTGCAATGCGGCTTCTGCACACCGGGCATGCTGATGACCCTGAAGGCACTGCTGCAGGATCAGCCGGATGCCGATGAAGCAGCGGTACGCGAAGCGATCTCCGGCAATATCTGCCGCTGCACCGGCTATCAGGGCATTGTCGATGCCGCCCTGGATGCAGCAGCCCAGCTACGCGGAAGGGCTTGAGCCATGGGTGTCCGCTATTTCGGCAGCAAGGTTCACCGCCTGGAAGATCCGCGCCTGCTCACGGGCAAGGGGCGCTATGTTGATGACATTCATCCGCCGCATTGCCTGCAGGCAGCCTTTGTGCGCTCGATGCATGCCCACGCCTTGATCAAGGGCATCGACACGGCAGCAGCACGGGCCCTGCCCGGCATTGCCGCGATCTATACCATGGCGGATTTTGCCGGACTGGCGCAGGGTGCTTTGCCGCAAACCCTGCCGGCGCCAATCCTGAAACAATCACACACCTATCACCCGCTGGCGCAAGGCGAGGTCTGCCATGCCGGCGAGGCCATTGCCATCGTGCTGGCTGAAACCCGCGCCCAGGCCGAGGATGCCGCCGCGCTGGTGGTGGTGGATTACGAGCCATTGCCGGCAGTGGCTGATTGCCGCGCTGCGATCGGCCCCGATGCGGTGAAGGTGCATCAGGATGCACCGGACAATGTCGTGGCGGTGATGCGCGGGGCGTTTGGCGATGCAGCGGCGGTATTTGCCGCCGCACCGCATGTTTTCGCTGAGCGCATCGAGATGCATCGTGGCGGTTGCCATTCCATGGAATGCCGTGGCGTGATCGCCAGCAGCGATGCCCTGAGCGGACAGATGACGCTCTACACCTCTTCGCAATCGCCCTACCTGGTGCGCCGCTTCCTTGCCGCCTATCTTGGCCGCGAGGAAAGCGAATTACGCGTCATTGCGCCGGATGTCGGCGGCGGCTTTGGCCCCAAGGCTGCCTTCTATGCCGAAGAGGCAGCGCTGATGCTGGCCGCGTTGAAAATCGGCCGGCCGGTGAAATGGATCGAGGATCGTCGCGAGCATTTTGTCGCCACGACACAGCAGCGCGACCAATATTGGGATGTGGAGGTGGCAGCCGACGCCGATGGCCACCTGCTCGCTGTGCGCGGCACCTGCCTGCATGATAACGGCGCCTATGTGCCTTATGGCCTGGTGCTGCCCGCCACCACCCTTGGCTCCTTCCCTGGTCCCTATGCGTTGCAGGCGCTCGATCTGACCCTGAACGCGGTCTACACCAACATGGTGCCGAATACGCCGGTGCGCGGTGCCGGCCGACCGAATGCCTGCTTCGTGCTGGAACGCCTGGCCGACCGCGTGGCGCGCGAATTGAAACTGCCGCCCGAGGAAGTACGCCGGCGCAGCTTCGTGCGCAGCGAACAGATGCCCTATATCACCGGCATGAAGGCGCGCGATGGCTCGCCGGTGCAGTATGACAGCGGCGATTTTCATGCCACGCTCGACCTGGCGCTGGAAAAAATCGACGCGGCCGGCTTCCCCGAACGCCAGGCCAAGGCGCGCGCCGAAGGCCGCTATCTGGGCCTTGGCATTGCCAGTTGCGTCGAGGATACCGGGCTTGCCCCCTTTGAAGGCGCCACCGTGCGCGTGCTGCCCACTGGGCGCGTGCAGGTGGAAACCGGCGCCGCCAGCCAGGGCCAAGGCCATGCCACAGTGCTGGCGCAGATCTGTGCCGACATGCTGGGGGTACCGCTGGAACATGTCAGTGTCGAGCAGGCCGATACCGGCAAATTCCCGCTCGGCATCGGCACCATCGCCAGCCGTGTTGCCGTCACTGCCGGTTCATCGGTGCATCTCGCTTCCGTGCAGGTGCGCGACAAGGCGTTGCGCGTTGCCGCCGATATGCTGGAGGCAGCCGAGGCTGATCTCGAGATCGTGGCCGGGATGGTCAAGGTGAAAGGCGTGCCAGGGCCTTCGGTGCCGCTCGGCGCGATTGCCACCAAGCTGAATGGCATGCCAGGCATCCCGACGCATAAGGGCATGGACCCGGGCCTGAGTGCCACGGCCTATTTCGACGCCAAGCAACTCACCTTCGCCAATGGCGCCAATGTCTGCGAAGTGGAAGTGGATATTGAAACCGGTGCGGTGCGCATCCTGCGCTATGTGGTGGCGCATGATTGCGGCCGCCTGATCAATCCGCGCTTGGTGGACGGCCAGATCGTTGGCGGCGTGGTGCATGGCATCGGCAACGCGCTATTCGAGCGCATGGTCTATGACGAGAGCGGCCAGCCGCTGACCACCAATTACGGCGAATACCTGCTGCCGATCGCCACCGAGATGCCACGCATCGAGATTCATCATCTCGAAACACCGGCTACCAACAACCCGCTGGGCATCAAGGGCGCTGGCGAGGGCGGTACGATTCCGGCGGCCGCTGCCGTGATCGCCGCTGTCGAGAATGCCCTGGCTCCATTCGATGCCAGGATCGCCAAGCATCCCCTGGCGCCTGAGGAAATTCTGGGCCTGGTGGAACGCGCTTAAGGCAGCAATGCGGGCTGGATGTTACCGGGCCTCCCGGCAACACGATAATCTGCCGGCAGAGCATGCGGCATGTTTAGATAATTTACCGCCCGCGGAGACTTGGCTCTCCAGCGGCAGACGAGATGGTGGAGCGCGATACATTTGCTCCGATTTCCTTCAATCTACTGAAAACGCGGACGGCGCTTCTCGAGGAAGGCTCTGACTCCTTCGGAGAACTGGGCGCTGCCACAAAGCTCTACGTTGAGGTCGCGCTCCAGATCGAGCTGTTCGGATAAGGTCCGTCGCGACGCTTCGTCAACGGCGCCCCGCAGCAGCGGATACATGTGCCGGGGACCGGCGGCAAGCCGCAACCCCAGCTTGATCGCGGCATCCAGCAGTTTTTCCTCCGGCTCGACCCGCCAGACCAGGCCCCATTCCAGCGCCTCGCGTGCCGATATGGCCTCTCCGGTCATCATCGCTGCCAATGCGCGGCCACGCCCGGCAAGACGGGAGAAGAACCAGCTTGCACCCAGATCGGGCACGATTGCCAGATTCGGCACGAAGGTGAGCTGGAAACTGGCGGTCTCGGCAGCCAGCACCACGTCCCCGGCCAATGCCAAACCGACGCCACCGCCCGCGGCAACACCGTTGATGGCCGTCACCACTGGCTTCGGCATCCGGGCGATTGCCCTCTGAATCGGATTGACCGCTGTGTCGAACAGATTCCGAATGACATGCTCGGGCAGCCCGGCCGCTTCTTCCGAGCCCATCAGGCCCAGCAGGCGCTCAAGGCTGGCGCCGGAACAGAAAGCTTTCCCCCTGCCGGTCAATACCACCGCGCCAACCGCAGGATCGCTGGCCAACGCCTCCAGATGCAGCGCCAGATCGCGCAGGCCCTCAGGCCCCAGCGGGTTCAGCCGCTCGGGCCGCTCGAAGGTCACGATAGCGACGCCGTCCGGCCGGGTCTGGCTGGAGAATTCCTGCAAAGCTGCCTCCTCCCAGGTCGGCGCGAGACCGCCATGGCCTCGCGCCAATGCCGGCTGCATCAGAACTTAAGGCTCTGCTCGACCAACTCCCACTTGCCGCCCTTGATGGCATAGAGCAACAGCCTGTCGCCACCGAAATGCTTCTGCGGACCGAAGCTGATGGTCGGGCCGCCGAACGGATCCTGATAGCCTTTGATCTGCTCGATGCCCTTGACGAAGCTGTCGACTGTCAGGTTGCGGCCGGCATTCTCCAGCGCCTTGATCGTGAGATCCGCGGCGAGCCAGCCATAGAGCGCATAGACGGAGGGTTCCTCACCCTTGCGCTTCATGTATTCGTCGTAGAAGGCCTTGCGCTCCTTGGGCCCGGTGGTCCAGTCAACGGCGCCCATCGGCGTCACCACCTGGAGGCCTTCCATGGCACCGCCACCGGCCTGCGGCACGATGGGCAGGAAGGGCAGCATGTTAGAGGCAATGGTGCCCTGGAAGCCGAGACTCCTGAGCGTCATATACAGCGCGATGGTATCCTTGATCGTGGTGCCGAGATAGACGAAGTCGCAGCCGGCATTCTTGATCGCGGTCGCGGCACCTGCAAACTCGGTATCGGTCGGCTTATGCGTGCCAACAAGCTTCACCGGAATGCCGAGTTCCTTGGTGACCTCTTCCATGCCACGGCGATTCTCCTCGCCGTATTCCGTTGAATGCGTCTGCATGCAGAGCGAGGCGAACTTTTCCTTCTGGTGGAAGTAGCGGATCGCGCCACTGGCCTGGTTGGCATAGGTGACGAAATAGCTGAAATGCAGCGGATGCAGCGGCTCGGCCATCGAGGCCGCCGCCGTGAGCGGGAAGATATAGGGTATCTTGGCGCGGTCGGTGATCGGTATCGTCGCCAGGCCCTGCTGCGTGCCGACCGCATGGAACAGCGCGAAGACCTTGTCGTTCTGCACCAGCTTGTTGGTGGCGCGCACGGCAAGCGGCACCTGGTATTGCGTGTCTTCGACAACAAGCTCGATCTTGCGGCCATGCACGCCGCCCGCCGCATTGGCGGCTTCAAAGCGTATCTGGGACGCGAGGGTGGCGGGCGCACCGCCAATGGCCAGCGGACCCGATAGATCGGTATGGCTGCCAAACTTCACCGATGTGGCGGTGACGCCTTGCGTCTGGGCCAATAGTGGGCTGGCGGCAAGCGAGAGCAGGGCGGCCAGGCTAAGCAGCGACGGTTTCATTGTGGTTTCTCCCTAGTTTTTTGTTGTAGCTGTGGCCTTCACGCGGCCGAACTGCGGTACATTTCCTTGATCAACTCCGAATACTTGCGTTCGACAAAGCTGCGCTTCAGCTTCATCGTCGGCGTCAGTTCGTCATCCTCTGCCGTCAGCATCACATCGATCAGTCGGAAGGCCTTGATCTGCTCGACGCTGGAGAATTGCTCGTTGGCCTCCTTAACCACCTTGCCGATCAGCCCGACGATCTCCGGCCGGGCACAGAGCGAGCGGAAATTGGAAAACGGAATGGCATTCTTCTGCGCATAGGCTTCGACATTCTCGCGGTCGATCATAATCAGGCAGGCGAGATACTTGCGCCGGTCGCCGACCACCACGGCATCGGATATGTAGGAGGAGAATTTCAGCCGGTTCTCGAGCAGCGACGGGGTGACATTCTTGCCACCCGCCGTGATGATGATGTCCTTGAGTCGGTCGGTGATCTTGAGTTCGCCACCAGGAAGCAGGGCGCCGACATCGCCGGTATGGACCCAGCCATCGACCAGTGTGGCAGTCGTCGCTTCAGGCATGTTCAGATAGCCCGAGAAATTACCCGGCGAGCGCACCAGAATCTCATCCTGCGCACCGAGTTTCAACTCGACGCCAGGCATCGGCAACCCGACATGGCCTGGCGGCGATCCCGGGCTGCAGAAGGTGGCGATGCCAGTTTCGGTCTGGCCGTAGACCTCGCTCACCGGCAGCCCAAGGGCAACATACCATTCCAACAGATCGACACTGATCGGCGCCGCGCCTGAAAGCCTGATGCGGGTGCGATCGAGGCCGAGTTCCTGCTTGATGTTGCGGAAGACCAGGAAGTCGGCGATCCGGAAGGCGGCATCGAGTAGGCGCGACGGCTGTTTGTTCTGCATCAGCAGCCTTGCCCGCCGCCGCCCAATCCGCATCGCGATATTGTAGCCGGCATGCCCGATCCAGGTCGCCTCATCCATCAGCGTAGCGATCCTGGAATAGAACTTCTCCCAGATACGCGGCACCGCGAACAGGATGGTGGGCGAGAGCTCACGGATATTCAGGAACACGCTTTCCGAACTCTCGGCGAAATTGAGCACTGTGCCGACGCGCAACTGGATGCAGAGCGACACGACCCGTTCCGCCAGATGGCAGAGCGGCAGATAGGTAAGAAGCTCATCGCCCTGCCGCGCCGCGAAAGGATCAGGCACTGCCGTCATCTGGAACAGCAGCGCCCGATGCGAGATGCGTGCGCCCTTCGGCTTGCCGGTGGTGCCCGAGGTATAGACAAGAACGGCAGGCTGCTCGCCATGGCCGGCTGCGATACGTGCATCCAGCAGGTCTGGCGCTTTGGCCAGAGCTGCCGTTCCCAATTCTTCGAGCCGGGAGATCGGCCAGACCCGTTCGTCGCTGAAATTGCGCAGTCCTTTCCAGTCGACGACGAAAACGCGCTCAACGCCGGGCAACCGGTCGGCGATGCTGAGATACTTGTCGAGCTGTTCTTCGTCCTCGACAAACAGCCAGCGAGTAGTGCTGTCTTCAAGGATATGATGCAGTTGTTCGGCCTGGTAGGTGGGGTAGACGCCGTTCACTGTGCCGTTGGCCAGATGCACAGCCATGTCGGTGAAAACCCACTCCTTGTTATCCTCGGACAAGATCGCGACGACATCGCCGGGCCGCATACCAAGCGCGACAAGACCGGCGGCATAGGCACTCGCATGGCGATGGAAATCGCGCCAGGTATAGCTCTCCCAGACGCCGAAATTCTTTTCGCGCAGCGCGGTCCTGTCGCTCCATTGCTCAACGCGTTTCAGAAACAGCCGGGCAAGGGTATCGCAGCCATCGATCAATATTGGACCGGCTTCGCGCCCGATATGCCGCATCTCATTCATCTCCAGGTCTTCCGCTTTTTCCAGCGCCGCTCGCCGCGAATGCCATCATCAGACTTGCCTAGGTAGAACTCCCTGATATCGTCGCTCTCGCGCAATTCGCTCGCCGGTGCGTCCATCATGATGCGCCCCACCTCCATGACGTAGCCATGATCGGCAAGGTCGAGGGCGGCAACGGCATTCTGCTCGACCAGGAGTATCGTCACGCCGCGCTCGCGATTGATCCGTCGGACGATGCCGAATATCTGCTGGGTGAGCAGCGGCGAGAGGCCAAGCGAGGGCTCATCGAGAATCATCAGCGACGCGTCACCCATCAGGCCGCGCCCGATAGCAAGCATCTGCTGCTGCCCGCCCGACAGGAACCCGGCCATGTCGTTGCGCTTGGTTTCGAGATCCGGGAAATAGCGGTAGACCGTTTCGAGGTCACGGGCCACGGCATCCTTGTCCGACCGGCCCCAGGCGCCAACGGTCAGATTCTCCGCCACGGTCATAAACGGAAAGACCTCGCGACCCTCGGGGATATGGGCGATACCTTGCGCGGCCACGACATCGGGATTGAGGTTCTGAATTTCCTTGTCGCGAAAGACGACCTGGCCCTTGCGGCAATCTATGGCGCCGGAAATGGTCTTCAGCAAGGTCGTCTTGCCGGCACCATTGGCGCCAAGCACGCAGACGATACGCCCCTCTGGCACATCGATGGACACGCCGCCAATCGCCATGATAGGCCCGTAATAGGTCTCGACATTGCGGGTGCTCAGGAGCGCACTCATGCTGCCGTCCCCAGATAGGCTCGCTGCACCTCGCGGTTGGCCTGCACTTCGGCAACACTGCCTTGCGCCAGGACGCGGCCGGAAACCAGGGCGATGCAGCGCGTGGCGATCCGGGAAACTAGGCTCATATTATGCTCGACCATCAGGATGGTGATACCGAGTTCCTCGCGGATATCCTTCAGCCAAAAGGCCATGTCCGCCACCTCTTCCGGGTTGAGGCCGGAAGCCGGCTCATCGAGCAGCAACAGCTTAGGCTCGGCGCAGACCGCCCGCGCCAGTTCCACATTCTTGCGCGCCCCATATGGCAGGTCGCGCACGATCTCATTGCGCAGGTGCTGGAGATCAAGCAGATCGAGCACCTCCTCCACCTTGCGCCGGGCGAAGAGTTCGTTGGCGCGAGTCTGGCCGGCAAAGAGAAATTCACGCACCCAGTTCGATGGCGTGCGGGCATGGCGCCCGACCAGCAGGTTCTGCAGCACGGTGGCGTTTTCGAACAGCTCGATATTCTGGAATGTGCGCGCTATGCCAAGTGCCGCGATTTCATGCGGCTGGCACCGCAGCAGGTCATGATCGCCATAGCGCACGCTACCGGCAGATGGCTGGTAATAGCGGCTCACAACGTTGAAGACCGTGGACTTTCCCGCGCCATTCGGCCCGATCAAGGCAAGCGTTTCGCCTGGCATCACGGATAACGAAACGCCGTCCAGCGCCTTGTTGCCACCGAAGCTGAGGGCGATGCCGTTGATAGCGAGCACGCTCATCGGAAACGCTCCGATTTCAGGTATCGCTTCTGGCGTATGAACGTCGCCCGGCGATAGTAGGGATAGGTCTCGATGAACAGGCGGAGCTTGAGCCAGCGGCCATAGATGCCCTGCGGCTCGAAGATGATGAAAAGGGCAATAACCGCACCAAAGACCAGATATTCGAGCCCGGCCTGATCCGCCACGGCGGATGGCAGGATGGCGCGCAGAACATCGATGGCATTGGGCAGGAAGCTGACGAAGATAGCCCCGAGAATGGCACCCGAGATGGTGCCGAGGCCGCCGACCACGACCATCAGCATCAGCCGCAGGCTTTCAAGCAGATTGAAGGTTTCCGGCGAGAGGTAGAAAAGCAGATGCGCCAGCAGCGCGCCCGCCACGCCGGTGATCGCGGCGGAGACGAAGAAAGCGCGAACCTTGACGCTGCCGACATTGATGCCGAGCGACTTGGCGGAGGTTTCGCTATCGCGGACCGCGATCATCGACCGGCCTGCCGGGGCGCGCATCAGATTGGCAACACCCCAGATGACGAAAAGCAGGACGGCAAGGTAGAGATAATATATCTGCCAATTCTGGCTGAGTTCATAACCGAAGAAAGCGATGGGCGGCACTTTCAGGCCCATATGTCCGCCGGTGATCGGCTCGGCCGCGCCAATCACGCTCTCGGTTACAATGGCGAAGGCCAGCGTAGCGACCGCCAGATAAAAGCCGTGCATCTTGGATACCGCGCGTCCCAGCGCCGCTCCCACCAGGCCGGCGATCAATCCAGCGAGTGACAGCGACACAACGAAGGGAATGCCGCGCGTCATCAACGCCGCCTGGGTATAGGCACCGATGCCAAGGAATGCCGCATGGCCGAAGGAGACCTGGCCGGTGAAGCCAAGCAGCACCATCAGGCCGATGCCCGCCAGCGCGTAGCAGATGAACATGGCGAGTTCGGACAGGAAGTAGGAAGAAACGAAAAGCGGGGCGGCCAGCGCGATGGCGATCACCAGGCCGACGCGGATCCGCTCGCCCGGATCAACGAGGTGATCAATGTCCTGGTTATAGGTGGTCTTGAACAGAACCCGCATGGCCTCACACCTTCTTCTGGTAGGTTTGCGGGATCAGTCCTTCCGGGCGCACGAACAGCACGACGAGAAGGATGATGTAGGCGTAGACGCCTTTCAGCGGCGGATAGAAATAATCGAGGAAGGGTTCGCTGATTCCGAGGATGAGACAGCCGATCAACGCGCCGGGAATGGAACCGAAGCCGCCGACCACGGCACCCGCAATGGCCTTGATGCCGAATATCGACATTTCGGTATCGATCTGAGTGATCGGTGCCACCAGGATTCCGGCGAAGGCCGCCACCACGGCGGCAATGGCCCAGATCACCGAAACCAGCCGGCGGACCGGCACGCGGCTATAATAGGCCGCAAGCTGATTCTGCGATGCAGCCTGCATGGCAAGACCGATACGGGTCTTGCTGAAGAATGCCCAGAGCAGCAGGCAGATAACGAATGTGCCGGCCATGATCGCCAGCCGGTCCGTGCCAAGCACGATGCCGGCAACCGATATCTGGCCCTGGAAGGGTGATTTCATGACATGCGGCGAGAAGCCCCAGATCATTCCGGCCGCCGCCTTCAGCATCAGCCCGATCGCCACCGTTAGGATAAAGACGGACGCCTGGTTTTCACCAATCATCCGCCGCATCACGAGCATATCGAGCAGGTAGCCGGTGATGGCCATTGTCAGCAGGCCAAGGGCCGCGCCAAACCAGAAACCAAGGCCCAAGAATTCGGCGAAGGTGAGCACCACGAAGGCGCCCACCATCATGATCTCGCCATGGGCAAAGTTCACGACTTCGGTGGCCCGGTAGATGAACACGAAGCCAATCGCCACGAGTGCATAGCCGCAGCCCTGTGCCAAGCCGATCAGCAGGAGCTGGAGGACGTCAGACGTTGCCATGAATGCTATCCCGTGACGACAAAGGCTTCATATCGAGATGCCACCGCCGACAATGATGGTCTGGCCGGAGATGTAATTGCTTTCCGGGGTGCAGAAGAGGTAGACGCCGCTGGCGGCTTCCTCTGGCGTGCCGGCGCGGCCCATGGGAATCATCGCCTTAAGTCCCTGCGCCACCTTTTCCGGGATGCCGACCTGGACCCGATTGCCCTCGAACCGCATCTCGACCTTCTCGTCGCTGGCAATGGTGAGGCGGGTTTCGATATAGCCGAAGGCGACGCAATTGACGTTGACCTTCAGGCGGCCCCATTCCTTGGCCAGTGTCTTGGTCATGCCGAGGATACCGGACTTGGCGGAGCTATAATTCACCTGACCCGGGTTGCCGGCAGTACCGGCCACCGAAGAGATGTTGACGACCTTGCGGATCACTTCCCGCCCCTCCGCGGCCTCGGCCCGCACCGCTTCGGAAATCGGACGATAGGCGGCGCGCAGAATGCGGAAGGGTGCTTTCAGGTGAACATCGACCATGGCGTCGAACTGCTCGTCCGTCATGCGGCCGATCATGCTGTCCCAGGTATAGCCGGCATTGTTCACGATGATGTCGACGCCGCCGAAACGGTCGAGGCCGGCATTGATGAAGCGTTCGGCGAAATCCGCCTCATTGACGCTGCCGGCAACCGCGATGGCCCTGCCACCCTTGCCGATGATTTCGTCGACAACAGCGTTGGCGGGATCGGCGTCGAGATCGTTGACCACGACCGCCGCGCCTTCCGATGCCAGTTTATGCGCCAGCGCGCGCCCGATGCCGCGCCCCGAACCCGTCACATAGGCGGTCTTTCCGTCCAGCTTTCCCATAATCAATCCCTGTCCAATGAACGCGCGACCAACTCGCGCATGATCTCGTTCGTGCCGCCATAGATGCGCTGCACCCTGGCGTCCCGGTAGAGTTCGGCAATACGGTATTCATTCATGTAGCCGTAGCCGCCATGCAGTTGCAGGCAGTTGTCGACGATGCGGCATTGCATTTCGCTGCCCCACCACTTGCCCATGGCGGCCCGCTCCGGCTTGAGCGTGCCGGCCTCGAGTTCTTCGACCAGCCTGTCGACGAAGGCGGCGAATATCTCGATCTCGCTCTTGGCCTCGGCAAGCTTGAAGCGCGTATTCTGATAATCCATCAGCCGCTGGCCAAAGGTCTTGCGATTCTTCACATAGTCGAGCGTGACATCAAGTGCGCAGCGCGAGGCGGCAAGCGCACCAACCGCGATCATCAGCCGCTCCCAGGAAAGCTGCCCCATCAACTGGTAGAAGCCCTGGCCTTCGGCTTCGCCGATAAGGTTCATGCGCGGAATACGCACATCCTGGAAAGCCAGTTCCATCGTGTCCTGGCGGTCCATGCCGATCTTGTCGAGCTGCCGGCCACGCTGGAAACCTTCGGCACCGCCGGTCTCCAGCGCCATGAGTGAAATACCCTTGGCGCCGGCGGCTGGGTCGGTTTTGGCGACAACAATGATGAAATCGGCATTGGCCGCATTGGAGATAAAGGTTTTCTGGCCGTTCAGCACATACTGGTTGCCATCGGCGATCGCGGTGGTGCGGACCGATTGCAGATCGCTGCCGGTGCCAGGCTCGGTCATCGCGATGGCGCCGACCCATTCCCCGGAAGCCAGCTTTGGCAACCAGGCGCGTTTCTGCTCCTCGGTGGCGAAGGCAATCAGGTAATGCTGCACGATATTGTGGACGCCCAGGCCCCAGCCGGTATCGCCGATCCGGCCCTGCTCCATGTAGGTCACCAGGTCGAAGCTGCGCGCCAGGCCCGAGCCGCCATATGCCACCGGCGTTGAGGCGCCCAGGATGCCGAGCGCCCCCGCCTTCTCCCAGAAGGCATGTGGCACGCGGTGCTCGCGCGTCCACTGGGCACGGTGCGGCTCGTAATCCTGCGCCAGAAATTTCCGAACCGTCGCGCCAAAGGCACGATGGTCATCGGTGAGCCATGCGGCTTCCGACATATCGCCTCCCTCTACGCCCCGTTTCATGCCGAGGCTGCTTTCTTGCCCGCCGCCTATGTCAGGCGGGTTCTATTCCCGGCCTCAGCCCGCGCGGACGACAGCCTCGCCGCCGAGTGTCTGTATGTTGCCGTCGATAAAGGCCGCCAGCGCGATACGCAGCTTCGCCACGCCGTCAACCTCGAAACTCTCGACGACCTTGCCGGTGAAGCGCCCGGTGGCGCCCACTGGAGTGATCGCCATGAAGCGGGTCTCCAGGCTTTCCAGCCGTTCGAGCCCGGCCCAGTCCGTCACCACCCGCGCATAGGGCGCCATCGACAGCATGCCTTGAGCAAACACATCATCGAGACCGGCCGCACGGGCGAAATCGGTGTCGATATGGACGGCATTGTGATCGCCCGATGCGCCGCCATAGAGCGCAAGCAGCTTGCGCGTATACGGGCCGAAGGTGATTTCGGGCAGGCTATCGCCCACTTTCGCCTTGCTCAGATCCGTGGCCATGAGCGCCTCCTCAGCCTAAGCGATGCACGAAGGTACGGCGGATCGCGACAACCTCACCCCGCACGGGATGAGTGAGCGAGGAACGCACATGGCAGAATTCCAGCGCCCCGCCCTTCTTGTCCTCGAAGCCCAGCACCTCATGGGTGATGGTGATTTCGTCGCCGGCGAGCAGATGCCCGGCATACTCGTAGCGTTCAGTGCCATGCAGCAGGTAGCGCAGATCACAGCGCACCAGATCGAAGATCGGCGTGAAGCCCAGGCGCCGCGCGGCGTTCGTGGTTTCGAGGTCGATGACCATCGGGAAGGTTGGCGGTGCCACGATGGTTGGGAAGCCGGCCTTGCGGGCCGCCGCCTCATCGAAATGGATCGGATTGGTCTCCCCCACCACATCGCAGAAGAAGGCAATCCGACCCTTCTCGACCGGATAGGAAACTGGCTTGGTTTTCGCACCAATGCTGGTGCGGTTGAAGATGCCGCGCGGATTGGCGGCAGGCGCTGCGGTCTCGGTCATGATTGGCCCCTCAGCGCGCCTGATACAGCGTGACCACGCAGGCACCGCCGAGGCCGAGATTGTGCTGCAAAGCAGTACGCGCCCCCTCGACCTGGGTCGGACCCGCCGTGCCGCGCAACTGGTGCGTCAGTTCGTAGCACTGGGCGAGGCCGGTGGCGCCGAGCGGATGCCCCTTGGAGAGCAGGCCGCCGGACGGATTGGTCACGACCTGGCCGCCATAGGTATTGTCGCCATCGTCGATGAACTTTGCCGCGCCCCCCTCGGGGCAAAGGCCAAGCCCTTCATAGGTGATCAATTCATTCTGGGCGAAGCAGTCGTGCAGCTCGAGCACGTCCACATCCTTAGGCCCGATGCCGGAGCGTTCGTAGACCGCCTTGGCTGTCGCCGCCGTCATGTCGTAGCCGACGACACGCATCATGTCGTCATCTTCGAAGGTGGAGGGACGGTCCGTGCGCATCTCCTGCGCCACGATGCGGACACGGTCGTTCAGCCCATGTTTCCTGACGAAGTCCTCCGAGCAGATGATGGCCGCTGCTGCGCCGCAGGTCGGCGGGCAGGCCATCAGCTTGTGCATGGCGCCGGGCCATACCACCGGGCTCTGCATCACGTCCTCGACCGACACTTCCTGCCGGAACAGCGCCAAGGGGTTGCGCGCGGCATGGCGGCTGGCCTTGGCCCTCACCTTGGCGAATTCCTCAAGCCCAATGCCATATTTCTTCATATAGGCGAGACCGGCGCCGCCGAAATAGCGCAGCGCCAGCGGTACTTCGCCATGACCGACAATACGGTCCGTCGCTTCGTCGAAGCGCTGGAACGGGCTGGTCCGGTCGTTGAAGTGGGTTCCCAGCGCACCCGGCCGCATTTCCTCGAAACCAAGCGCCAGCGCACAATCGGTCGCGCCACTTTCCACGGCCTGGCGTGCAAGCCAAAGCGCGGTGGAGCCGGATGAGCAGTTGTTGTTGACGTTGACCACCGGCACGCCGGTCATCCCGACGTCATAGACCGAACGCTGCCCGCTGGTGCTGTCGCCGTAGACATAGCCGGCATACACCTGCTGCACCGCCTCATAGCTCAGGCCGGCATCCGCCAATGCGTTGCGGACCGCTTGGGCAGCCATTTCATGGTAGCTCAGGGAAGCGCCAGGCTTGGCGAACTTGATCATTCCCACGCCGGCGACGATCGGCTGCGACATTTGTTTTCCCTCCCGGCGGTACGTTTTTCTGGAAATCGACCGCGCTTTCGCCAACCACCTTGCCAGGGTTGCGCCATAACACAAATTCAAATTATTCTAGTGATATTCCATACAGGAATGGCAGACACGGAACCCACCCATGAACCTCAATCATCTCCGGCACGTGGTCATGGTCTACAGAATGGGCTCCTTTACCGCCGCCGCGTCGGAGCTGAATGTCAGCCAGTCCAGCGTCACGAAATCGGTCGCCTGGGTGGAGCAGGCCCTCGGCTATGCGCTTTTTGATCGGCGCGCGCGCGGCGTCTCAGTCACCGAGGCTGGGCGTAATTTCATTGACCGCGCCGCCCGCATCGTCTCCGACATGGACCGCCTGGCCGCCGATACCGCCGCCGGCCGTGGCGAGCGCAGCGCGATCTTGCGCGTCGGCGTCGCGCCACCGTCGCTCGAAGGCCTGCTCAATCGCGCCATCCGCATGCTGCTGCGCGAACCCAATCAGTTCCGCCTGCATATGCAGGCCAGTTCAACGCCGAAGGCGATGGCCCTGTTGAGCCAGGGAGATATCGATCTCCTGGTTGGCCCCACCGACGAACTCAACCGGGAACAGAGTTTCATTCTGGAGGACCTGCCTGATTTTGTCGGCCGCATATTCTGCCGGCGCGATCACCCCCTGCTGGTCGAGAAAAAAGTGAATGAACAGCAGATCCGGCGCTATCCGATCATCTCACCGGACCTTTCGGCGCCGCTGGTGGAGCATCTGGTGCGCACGGTGTATGGCGTCGATAGCGGCTATGTCCACCTGCATATCATCGATAACTTCCCCATGGTGGCGAGCATCATCGAGAATACCGATGCGCTGGGCGTAGCCTCTTCCGGCTTTGCCAGAACGCGGACCTTTCTGGACAAATTCCGTATTGTGCCGAATACGGTCGATCACCCGCTGAAGCTATCGGTGGCGCGCCGGGCGCGATGGCTGCCCTCGCCGCCCATGGCGCTGTTTCTAAAGGCCGTGCGGCGCTTTCCACCAAACTGATCGCTATTGTCGAGAGCCCCCGAACCTGCAGCCGTTGAGCTCTGGTTTATGTGGAAAGCTGTTCAGAGAGCGTATTCTTGCCCTTGGCCAGTCTCTGCGGTTCGGAGGGTCCGACCAAGCCGCTTTGAAACAACGCGAAGGTTGGCGTTGGCCCGGTCTTGGCGTTGGCAAGGTCGCTGTCGTGGTTGGCGACGGGAAGATGGCGGATGGGGTGGGATTCGAACCCACGATACCCTTTTGGGGTATACGCACTTTCCAGGCGCGCGCCTTCGACCACTCGGCCACCCATCCAGCGCGGGCGGCACTATACTTTGGCCGGGCGAATTTGCAATTGTCCCACCACAGGCTTTAAGCTATTGGCAGGTAGGGCTTTCTGCGGGGTGTGGGGATGTTTCTGGGGCGCTGGATCGGCTGGGTGCTGGTGGCGTTGAGCCTGATGGCGCTGGGCGGCGACGCCCTGAACTGGCTGGAGAGCGGCCAGGCCCGTTTCGGCGAGCTCGGCGCCTTCTGGTATCAGCTCGATGCCGGCAGCCTGACCCTGCTGCAGGCGCTGATGCAGCGTTACCTGCCGGCCTATATCTGGGATCCGGGCATGACCGGCCTGCTGCACCAGCCAGGGGCCATCGTGCTGGCCGCCATCGGCGTGGCGGCAATCTGGCTGTTCCGCAAGCCGGCAGAGAAACAGCGTGCCCGCTTCGGCGCGCTCAGCTAACCCTCTGCCTGGGCCTTACGGCTCCGGTTGCTCTTCCCGCCTTACGGCTCGGGTAGCTCTTCCCCGCCTTACGGCTCGGGCATCTTGAGCGCCGCAATGAAGGCTTCCTGCGGGATTTCCACATTGCCGACATTGCGCATGCGCTTCTTGCCCTCTTTCTGCTTTTCCAGCAGCTTGCGCTTGCGGCTGATGTCGCCGCCATAGCATTTCGCCAGCACGTCCTTGCGCAGCGCCGAGATGTCTTCGCGCGCAATGATACGGCCGCCGATCGCCGCCTGGATGGCGATCTTGAACATCTGGCGCGGAATCAGTTCCTTCAGCCGCTCGCAGAGCTGGCGGCCCCGGGCCTCGGCGCGGGCGGCATGCACGATGGTGGCCAACGCGTCCACCGGCTCGGCATTCACCAGGATCGACATCTTCACCAGATTGCCGGTCTCGTAGCCATCCATCTGGTAATCGAAGCTGGCATAGCCGCGACTCACTGACTTCAGGCGATCATAGAAATCGAACACCACTTCGTTCAGCGGCAGGCGATAGACCACCATGGCGCGATTGCCGGCATAGGTGAGCTGCACCTGGCGGCCGCGCTTGTCTTCGCAGAGCTTGAGGATGGAGCCGAGATGCTCGTCCGGCACCATGATCGTGGCCTTGATCCACGGCTCGTCGATATGGTCGATCTGGGTCGGATCCGGCATATCGGCCGGGTTATGCACGTCCTCGACGCTGCCATCGATCTTGTGCACCTTATAGATCACGCTCGGTGCCGTGGTGATGAGATCGAGGTTGAACTCGCGCTCGAGCCGTTCCTGGATGATTTCCAGATGCAGCAGGCCAAGGAAGCCGCAGCGGAAGCCGAAGCCGAGCGCGGCCGAGCTTTCCATCTCGAAATGGAAGCTGGCGTCGTTCAGCCGCAGCTTGGCCAGGCTGTCGCGCAATTCGGTGAAGGAGGAGGCATCCACCGGATAAAGGCCGCAGAACACCACCGGCACAGAGGGCTTGAAGCCGGCCAGCGGCGTTGCCGTGGCGCGCTTTTCCTCGGTGATCGTGTCGCCGACATTGGTATCGGCCACTTCCTTGATCGCAGCGGTGAAGAAGCCCATCTCACCAGGGCCGAGTTCATCGACGATGACACGCTTAGGGTTGAATACGCCGACGCGCTCCACCGGATGCACCGCACCCGAGGACATGAACTTGATCTTCATGCCCTTCTTGATCGTGCCATCGACAACACGGAACAGCACCACGACGCCGAGATAGGCATCGTACCAGCTATCCACCAGCAGGGCCTTCAGCGGTGCCTCACGGTCGCCTTTCGGTGCAGGCAGGCGTGTCACCAGGGCTTCCAGCACCTTGTCGATGCCAAGCCCGGTCTTGGCCGAGATTTCCACTGCATCGGTGGCATCCAGGCCGATCACATCCTCGATCTGCGCCTTCACGCGGTCGGGCTCGGCCGCCGGCAGGTCGATCTTGTTCAGCACCGGCACGATTTCGTGGTTGGCATCTAGTGCCTGATACACGTTCGCCAGCGTCTGCGCTTCCACGCCCTGGCTGGCATCCACCACCAGCAGCGAACCTTCGCAGGCGGCCAGGCTGCGGCTGACTTCATAGGCGAAGTCGACATGGCCGGGCGTGTCCATCAGGTTCAGCACATAGGTCTTGCCGTCCTTGGCCGTATAGTTCAGGCGCACGGTCTGCGCCTTGATGGTGATGCCGCGCTCCTTCTCGATATCCATGTTGTCGAGAATCTGCTCGGTCATCTCGCGCTTTTCCAGGCCGCCGCAGGCCTCGATCAGGCGGTCGGCAAGAGTCGACTTGCCATGATCGATATGGGCGATGATCGAGAAGTTGCGGATCAGGGAAAGATCGGTGGCCAAGGTGCTTATCCAAACAGGCGGCGGATATCGCCATGCGGCGTATCCTGCGACGGAATCTTCATGATGCCATTGGCGCGCAGGCAGGGCACGCCATCGGCGGTGATCAGGCTGTCGACAAAGCCCATGTTGCGGGTCAGGCGCACCAGGCGGCCCTTGCCCTCGACCCAAGCGCCGAGCGGTGCCGGCGCGGCGAAGTCCCCATTCAACTGGATTGTCGGCACGAATTTGCGGCCACCGGCGGCGATGCCGGCCGTGAAGCCCAGCAGCATGTCGGCGAAGGTCATCATCATGCCGCCATGGCAGATGCGGCCCGGATTTATGTGCCGCTCCTCCACCCGGAAGCCCATAATCGGCAAGCCGTCTTCCGGATCGAGCCGGCCCCAGAGCGGGCCGTTCACCGCCATGAAACCGACGAGGGCCAACTTTTTCATGCCGGCCGGAACAGGCGCCAGGGCAATAGGTTGAGGCTGTGTCATGGCGCGGGTTTTAGCACCCAAGCGGGGCCTGAGCAATGAAAGCCGGTTGCGCCCGCGAAATGCGGTTAAGCGCTTGACGTAGCGGCAGTTTTGGCGATTCCGCTTGCTTTTTCCACCCGCCATGCTTCCCTGGGTGCCAAGAAAGGCCCCGTCCAGTGGGCCGCAGGGAGGATTTCAGGATGCGACACCCGGCGCATCTGGCGCAATTCCGGCGCCTGTTGAACGGCCTCGCCGCCGAGCGGGCGGAGAAAATCGCGCGCCCCTTCCATATTGCCCCCGAGGTCTACTACGACGCCGACCGCGCCCGGCTGGAGCAGGAGACGCTGTTCCGCCGCCTGCCGCTGGTGCTGGGGCATGAAAGCACCCTGCCCAAGGCCGGCGACACCCTGACGCTGGATATCATCGACCGCCCGCTGCTGCTGCTGCGTGGCCGCGACGGGCAAATCCGCGGCTTCCTCAATGCCTGCCGCCATCGCGGCGCCCGGCTGGCGGATTGCCCGGAACCGGCGCGCAAGTCGTCGCTGGTCTGCCCGTATCATAACTGGACCTACGATCTGGATGGCAGGGTGAAGCATATCCCCTGCCTCGACACCTTCCCCGGCCTCGATCCGGCCCAGCATGGCCTCACCCCGTTTCCGCTCGAGGTCCGCCACGGCATCATCTGGGGCATTCCGCAAGCCGGCGACAGCAGCAGCTTCGACCTGACCAGCTTCCTCTCAGGGCTGGGCGAAGACCTGGATGTCTTCGGCTTCGCCAACATGCACGGCTTCGCCCGCGCGATCACGCGGCGCAAGACCAACTGGAAGCTGGTGATGGATGCTTTCCTGGAAAGCTACCATGTGGTGCGACTGCATCACAAAACCGTCGGGCCGTTCTTCCAGGATGGTGCCGCGATTCTCGACCGCGTCGGGCCGCACATCCGCTCTATCGTGGCGCGACAGGAATTCGGCGAAATCGCACGCCTGCCGGAGAGCGACTGGGATGCCCGCCGCCATGCCAGTTTCGCTTATGTGATCTACCCCAACACCGTTCTGGTACTGCATCCCGATTACACCAGCATCCTGACGATGTATCCGGTCGGTGCCGACGAAACCGACTTCATGCATACCATGCTCACCCCGCATCCGCCGCGCAATGACAAGGAGCGCGACCATTGGCAGCGCTCCTTCGCGCTGATCGAAGGCGGCGTATTCCAGGCCGAGGATCTGTGGATTTCGGAACGTATCCACGCCTCGCTGCGTTCGGGCGCGAATACGCGCTTCACCTTCGGCCAGCTCGAATACGGCATCAAGGTGTTCCATGACCAGCTCGACGCCGATCTCGGCACGCGGTCGGTGGAGGAGTAACTAGGTTTCGTCATGGTCCGCGCAGGCGGACCATCCACGAGTTTCTTTTTTATCGCAGAATAAAAAAGAATCGTCATGCGCGGACTTGATCCGCGCATCTCATGCCACTTTCCAAGAGACCGCCGGGCTCTAAGCGCGCGCTGCTTTGGGCAGCGTGGGCGCAGAGGCCCGAAGGGCTGGCCCGGCGGTGACGAGACTAAGCTCTCTTCCGCAGGAAAGTGAGCCGCGCCGGGCCCTGCTGGCGTTCCTCGAGCAGATCAAAACCCTCGGGCACGGCATAGGCGCCTTTGGCGTCGGTTTCGATGATCGCCAGCGCCTGGGGTTTGAGCCAGCCATCGCGGTCCAGACCCTGCAGCACCGGCGTGCCAAGGCCGGAACGGTAGGGCGGATCGAGGAACACAATATCCACCGGCACAGAAGCGCGGCCGGGCTGGCGCGCATCGGCGGCGCGCAGCGTGATGCGCTCCGATAGACCAAGCTCGGAAGCATTGCGCAGGATGCAGCGCCGCGCCGCCGGATCGATCTCGAACAGATAGGCATGCAGTGCGCCGCGCGACAACGCCTCGAAACTCAAGGCGCCGCTGCCGGCGAAGGCATCCAGCACGATGCCGCCATCCAGCCGCGTCTTGCCCTCATCGGTGAGCAGGGAGGGCGAATGCAGCAGCATGTTGAACAGGGATTCGCGTACCCGGTCGGTGGTCGGGCGCGTGCCCTGGTCTGGCGGCGCATGCAGCGCACGGCCGCGATGGCTGCCGCCGACAATCCGCATTACTTCTTCTTTTCAGGCCGGGCCTGATTATCGCGATTCTGGGCGCTGCGGTCCTGGGCGCTGCGATCTTGGCCTGTGCGCGGACGCTTCGCCGGCTTTTCGCCAAGCTGCTCGGCCAGCACTTTGCCCGCCACCTCGCGGACTTCGCCTTCCACCAGGTTGCCGAGCTGGAACGGGCCATAGGCGACACGGATCAGGCGGCTGACCGGATAGCCGAGATGCTCCATGACACGGCGGATTTCGCGGTTCTTGCCCTCGCGCAGACCGATGATCAGCCAGGCATTGTCGCCCTTCTGGCGCTCGACGCTGGCCTGGATGGCGCCATATTCGACGCCATCGATGGTGATGCCATTGGCCAGCCGTGCCAGCAAAGCTTCCACCACCTGGCCATGCACGCGCACGCGGTAGCGACGCAGCCAGCCCTGGCTCGGCAATTCCAGCTTGCGCGCCAGCGCGCCATCATTGGTCAGTAGCAGCAGGCCTTCGGAATTGAAGTCGAGCCGGCCAACCGAGATGACGCGCGGCATATCCTCGGGCAGTTGCTCGAACACCGTCGGGCGGCCTTGCGGGTCGCGATGCGTGGTCATCAGGCCGCGCTTTTTGTGCAGCAGCCACAGCCGGGTGCGCTCCGGCTCGCCCACCGGCTTGCCATCCACCACGATGCGGTCGGCGGCGGTCACCACCACCGCCGGGGTGGTCAGCACCTTGCCGTTCACCATCACGCGGCCTTCGGCGATCCAGCGTTCGGCATCGCGGCGCGAGCAAAGCCCGGCGCGCGCCAGCCGCTTGGCGATGCGCTCGCCATCCTTGGCGGCATCCTTGTGCTTGTCGGTCATGGCTTGGCCGCCGCGGCGATGAAGGCGGCGTAAAGCGCGCGGTCGCCTTCGGAGATGAAGAATTCCGGGTGCCATTGCACGCCGATGCAGAAGCGATAGCCGCCATGCTCGATGCCTTCGATCACGCCATCGGAGGCCACGGCATTGACGGTGGCGCCGGGCGCCACCTTGTCCACCGCCTGATGATGCGCCGAATTCACCGGCAGCGCGTCCTTGCCGACGATCGCCTGCAGCCTGGTGCCGGGCGTGATCGCCACATCATGGCCGGCCTCGTTGCGCGGATTGGGCTGTTCATGCGCCAGGGCATCGGGCACCGCATCGGGGATATGCTGAATCAGCGTGCCACCCAGCACCACGTTGAGCAATTGCTGCCCGCCGCAGATGCCGAGCACCGGCTTGTCCGCCGCCAGCATGCCCTTGATCATCGCCCACTCAAACTGCGTGCGCGCATCCTTGGTGGTGACGCTGGCATGCTTGGTGCCGGCGCCGAACAGCACCGGATCGACATCGAAGGCACCGCCGGTGACGATCAGGCCATCCAGCAGTTCGACATAGCGCGCTGCCGCCGCCGGCTCATGCGGCAGCACCAGCGGCACACCGCCGGACTCGGTAACCGCCGAGCAGTAATTCTGCCGGATCGCATACCACGGAAACTTGGAATAGCCGCCGGGCTGCTCGGAATCGAGCGTCAGGCCGATCAGGGGGGCTTTGGTCTGGATGGTCATGGCGCGGTTATAGGCCCGGCAGCCCATCACAGCAACAGCGGCGGCAACCGGGCTTGACGCCCCACCCGCGCTGCCGCAGGTTGGCGCCATGAAACAGGCTTCCGGCTACATGGATCTGGCTCTGGCCGAGGCGCGCGTCGCAGCAGAGCGCGGCGAGGTGCCGGTCGGCGCCGTGCTGGTGGATGGCGCCACCGGCCAGGTGGTGGCCCAGGCCGGCAACGAGACCCGGGCGCTGAACGACCCCACCGCCCATGCCGAGGTGCTGGCGATCCGCCGCGCCGCCGCCGCCTTGGGCCAGGAACGGCTGACCGGCTGTGACCTTTACGTGACGCTGGAGCCCTGCCCTATGTGCGCTGCAGCAATTTCCTTCGCGCGGCTGCGACGGCTGTATTACGGCGCCGACGATCCCAAGGGCGGGGCCGTGGAAAACGGCGTGCGTTTCTATGCCCAGGCAACTTGCCATCACCGCCCGGAAGTCTATGCCGGACTGGCCGCCGCGGATTCGGCAGCCCTGCTGCGCGACTTCTTTTCCAGCCGCCGCTGATCCCTCCTGTTTGTTCGGCCACCCGGCTGGCCCTATCCGGCTTCCTTGCGCGGGTTTAAACTCGGTCCGTCAACCGTTATCGGCTAACTATCGAACAAGGACCAACCACAATGGATTTCACTTTTTCCGACCGCGTGAAAACGCTGCAGGAGCAGGTCTCCAAATTCATGGATGACCATATCTACCCCAACGAGGACCGTTTCTTTGCCGAGATCGCCACCGGCGACCGCTGGGAACCGACCAAGGTGGTGGAAGAACTCAAGGCCAAGGCCAAGGCGCAAGGACTTTGGAACCTGTTTCTGCCTGACAGCC